>Ga0156400_1355_pt1 | contig 26337 bp, 24 predicted proteins | sample RifOxyA3_FD_108044 | JGI IMG/M metagenome (GOLD analysis project Ga0156400, IMG submission 108044) | Deltaproteobacteria bacterium RIFOXYA12_FULL_58_15
ACCTATTTACGCAATGCCTTCAATAACGGCATGGCGTGTGTGGAATGTCCGCCATTGGTGAAACATCTTCGGCAACGGCACAAGGGTGCAATTGCCAAAGATCAGAAGACGATCATGGGTGAAGATGTGATTCAGATCGACTTCTCCAAGGGCACCATCGCCTATGGTGGCGAGTCGTTTCGATTCCCGCCCTTGGGTGCTGTGCCGCAGGCGCTGGTCGTCGCGGGCGGCGTGGAAAATCAGGTGCGACAAGAATCGGGCCTTTGAGCGAAGAACTATGAACACAGATCTCGGCGTCGGTGCCGAGACCTGCACTATGCGGAGACGAGAGATGGCGAAGTACACAGTCGTAACGATGCCCGGTGACGGAATTGGCAAGGTCGTTCTTCCCGAGTCCATCCGGGTTCTCGATGCTGTTGGATTTGATGCCGAGTACGTACACGCCGACATCGGCTGGGACTTCTGGATCAACGAGGGCAACGCCTTGCCCGAGAGGACCATCGAGTTATTGGCCAAGCACAAGCTCGGACTCTTCGGTGCCATCACCTCGAAGCCGAAGGACAAGGCGAATAAGGAGCTCAAACCGACGCTTCAGGGAAAAGGCCTGGTTTACTTCAGCCCCATCGTTGGCATGCGGCAACGTTTCAACCTCGACATCTGCATTCGCCCATGCTTGTCGTTTCCCGGCAACCCGCTGAACTTCATTCGTCGCGGACCGAGTGACGAGGTGGAGGAGCCAAGGGTCAATGCGGTCATCTTTCGTCAGAACACCGAGGGACTCTACGCCGGGATCGAGTGGACCAATCCACCCGACAATGTGTATGCGGCATTTGCGAGTCATCCGAAGTTCAAGGTGTTTGCGAGTACACCCAAACAGGACCTGGCCATCTCGACGCGGGTGTTGACTCGCAACGCCTGTCGACGCATCGTCACCGCCGCTTTCGAATATGCGAAGAAGCATGGCTTTAAGTCGGTGACGGTCTGCGAGAAGCCCAACGTCTTGCGTGAGACCTCCGGGATGATGGAGGAGGTGGCCAAGGAAGTGCAGAAGAACTTTGCTGGCATCGAGATTTGGTCGACCAATATCGACGCTCAGATGATGTGGCTCACCAAAAATCCCGAGATCTACGGTCCTATTGTTGCAAGCAATATGTTTGGGGACATCGTCTCCGATGGCTTCGCGGGACTGGTGGGGGGACTGGGCTTTGCTTGCTCCGCCAATATTGGTGACGAGGTCGCGGTATTCGAGCCCACCCACGGCTCGGCGCCGAAGTACGAAAAGCTCAATCCGCCTATCGTGAACCCCATCGCCATGATTCTGTCGGCGGCGATGATGCTCGACCACATAGGCGATTTCGACAAAGCGAAAAAGGTCCGCGACGCAGTGGCTGCGGTTGTGGCCGAGGGCAAGATCCAGGCTTATGACATGATGCGCATCGTTGGCGGTCCTGATTCACTGAGCAAGGGTGCCGCCAATACCATTCAGCTTACCGATGCGATCATTGCAAAGTTGAAATGACCTCGACTTATGGATCTGACCTCGATTGCCACGTGAATCGGGATCCTTGTCGGAGGTGAGGAGATCTCCATGGCCAACCAAGGGTTGGGCGAGGCCGGCCGCATGGGCGACCAGGTTCGCTCCGATTTGCACGTTCGCATCGAAGCGCAATCGAGCGGTGGAGTGAAGCTCGATCTCGAGTCGAAGGTGCAGCTGTATTATGGCGATGCGATTCGCGCGGATATTGAAGCGACACTGGAGAGGCTTGGCGTTCGCCATGCGTCGGTCACGGTGCATGACTATGGTGCCCTGCCATTTGTCATTCAAGCCCGCCTGGAAGCTGCGGTCCGCCAGGCCGGTTTGGGTGTTGGTGCGGACGCACGTCCGGCGCGAACGGTGGATCTGTTGCCGCCTTCAGCCAAGAAACGTCTGCGGCGTTCGCGTCTGTATTTGCCGGGTGACCAACCGAAACTCGCGGTCAATGCTGGCCTTTACGAATCTGACGCGATCATTTTGGACCTCGAAGACTCGGTGCATCCGTCAGCCAAGGATGCGGCGCGTTTGCTGGTACGCAACGAGCTTCGCAGCGTCGATTTTGGCAATGCCGAGCGCATGGTACGGATCAATCAGCTGCCCTTGGGACTTGAAGATCTCCGGGCCGTGGTGCCGGAGCAGCCCGATCTCATCCTTATTCCCAAAGTCGAGGATGCCAAGCAGGTGCATGAGGTCGCAAAGACCATCGACAATTTGCGGCAGGGAGGCCGGCCCATTTGGCTCATGCCCATCTTGGAGTCGGCGCTCGGCATCGAGAATGCCTTCTCCATTGCAACGGCATCTGAGCTCGTGGTGGCACTGACCATTGGGGTCGAGGATTACACCGCCGATCTCGGGGTCGCAAAGACGCTGGAGGGCAGTGAGACCCTGTGGGCGCGCTCGCGGCTTCTCAATGCTGCCCGAGCCGCGGGCCTGCAAGCCATCGATTCGGTGTTTGGCGATGTTGGCGACATGGAGGGCTTGGAGAGTTGGGCCAAGCGCGCTCGTGCCCTCGGCTTTGAAGGCATGGGCTGCATTCACCCGCGACAGGTCGAGGTGATTCATCGAGCCTTCGCGCCGTCAGCGACCGAGATTGACAAGGCACTCAAGATCGTCGGCGCTTTCAAACAAGCCGAAGCCCAGGGTCTGGGGGTGGTCTCCCTGGGCTCGAAGATGATTGACCCGCCCGTCGTGGAGCGCGCCAATCGCCTGGTGGCACAGGCGCGACAAATGGGCCTCGTCCCCGAGGAAGGTGAACAATGACAACGTTTGTCAAAAACGCCGCGGGGCGCCGAGTTCCATCCGAGGTCAATGGCCAATCAGCGTTTGCGTACGCCGGCGTCGGTATGCACAAACCCGAAGGTCGCAAGCAGGCGCCATCGGTGCGAAGCGCTTCCGACTATCCTGCCAACGGTGACAAACGGGTCGCCGATCTCGAGACAGCGCTCAAAAAATGCGATCTGCGTGATGGCATGGTCATCTCATCGCATCATCATTTCCGCGACGGTGACAAGGTGGCGGTGGCGGCCTTGCAGGCAGCGGCGAGACTCGGGGTCAAGGACCTCATGTGGTTTCCGAGCGCCTCCTTCCCATGTCACACGCCGGTGATTGACTTGATGGAGAAGGGTGTCGTGCACCACATCGAGGGGAGTATGAACGGTGCCTTGGGAGACTATTGTTCCACAGGTAAGATGCGCGGCCTGGGAGTGCTGCGTTCCCACGGGGGACGCTGGCAGGCCATCCAAGATGGCGAAGTGAAGATTGACGTCGCCATTATCGCCGCACCGACGGCCGATCCCTTCGGCAATGCCGATGGCAGCCATGGTCCTTCAGCCTGCGGCTCCCTCGGTTTTGCTCTCGCCGATTCCATCTATGCCGAGCACGTCATCGTCGTCACCGACAACCTCGTGCCGTTTCCGTGCATTCCTTGGCAGATCCAGGGCAACAACGTCGACTGTGTTGTGGAGCTGCCGTCGGTGGGGGATCCGGCAAAGATTGTCTCTGGCACCACTCAGATCACCAAGAGCCCCGACCGCTTGCTCATCGCCGAGAACATCGCCCGTTTTGTCCGGGATACGGGCATCATGCGTGACGGGTTTTCCTTTCAGGCAGGTGCCGGCGGTATCGCTTTGGGGTTCGTCCAGTTCCTCAAAACCATGATGCGCGAGGCGGGGGTCAAGGCCCGCTTCGTCCGGGGGGGATCGACCCGTTACCTCGTGGAGCTACTCCATGAAGGTCTCACCGATTACATCTTGGATGGGCAGACCTTCGATCTCGATGGGGTGAAGAACCTCGCCAATGATCCGCGGCACGTCTCGTCCTCGCCGTTTACGTCGTACAACTACCACGGCAAAGGGAACTTCGCCTCGATGGTCGATGTCACCGTACTCGGTGCCACCGAGGTCGACCTCGACTTCAACGCCAACGTCAACACCCACTCCGATGGTCGTTTGCTGCACGGCATCGGCGGTTGGCAGAACTGCTTGTTCGCCGGCTGCACGGTCCTCGCGGTGCCATCGTTCCGCGATCGCATCCCCGTCATCGTCGACCGGGTCACCACCCTGACGGGTCCTGGCGAGCTCATCGATGTGGTCGCCACCGAGCGTGGCATCGCCATCAATCCAAGGCGCAAGGACCTCCTCGATGCGGTGAAGGGCTCCTCTCTACCAATTCGAACCCTCGAAGAAATCAAAAACGATGTCGAGAAGATGTGCGGTGTGCCACAAAAACCGGTGCTCACCGATGAACCGGTGGCAGTCATCAAGTGGGTCGATGGCACCGTCATCGACACGGTGTGGAAGGTGGCGGATCAGCCCGCCAAGAGTCCGCCCCGTTGATAGATCTGCAATTGCACAGTTGAGAATGGATTGGCTTTGACCTTCTTCGCGTCGGCGAGGGTGATCTCGCTTTGTTCGAGGTCGACTCGGATCTCGTCGCCATTTCTGATGTCAGTTGTGGTGAGGTCGGCGGCGAGGATGGGGAAGCCGGCGTTGATGGCGTTGCGCTCGTAGATGGCACCGAATGACTCGGCGATGATGAGAGAGATGCCGAGGCTCGCGAAACAATCCACAGCCTGTTGCCTGGAGGAGCCGGCACCGAAATTTTTGCCGACGACAACGATGTCACCCGGTCTTGACTTGTTCGGGAAGTCCTTCCAGCCCTCGAGATTTCCAAAGGCATATTGGCCCATCTCTGCAATGTCAGTCACCGTCAGATGGCTGTTGTGGAAGATCATGTCGGTGTCGATGTTGTCTTCTTTGATGACCCAGGCCCGCCCGACGAATTGTGTCGGTTTCTTCTCCGATTTGTTTTCTGGAGTTCGGTTGGCCGAAGCATTGGCGGTCGAAGTCCTACCGCCGGTGAACAACGCGGGCTTCTGGGGAATGGCATCCGGCAAGGCAATTTCGCCAGCGATGGCGGAGGCGGCGGCGACGACAGGCGAGGCGAGGTAAACTTCGCCCTTGCCCTGCTTGCCCGCGAAGTTGCGATTGCCGGTCGAGACAGTGACTTCGCCTGGACCGTTTTGACCAATCTGTCCGGCGGCGCAGCCACCGCAGCCAGCATTTCCCACCAAGGCACCGGCGTCTTTGAATACTTTGAAGAGGCCCTCATCGAGGCATTTGCGCCATACGGCATCGGTGGCGGGGACGATCTTGAGTACCACCCCTGGGGCCACTTTTCGGCCTTTGAGAATCTCGGCCGCTGCGCGCAGGTCTTCCATGCGACCGTTGGTGCATGAGCCGATGAACACCGAGTCGATCTTGCGCCCGGCGACGCTTGTGGCGTCGACTACGTCTTCGGGGTGTCCGGGGCGAGCCATCTGCGGCACCAAGCCTTCGATGTCGACCTGAACGCGGTCGGTGTAGATCGCGTCGGGGTCGGCGGTGATGACTTCGATCTCTTTGCCGCTGGCATGTTTGCAGTGAAGGACGACGTCAGCATTGGGTACGAACAGGGCAATGATGCCGCCCATCTCCGTGGCCATCGACGCAATGGTGATGCGTTGGGAAAGACTGAGCTCGGGGACGATCTCTCCGTCGATCTCGGCGGCGAAGCCAAGCAATCCGTTGGCACCAAAATGCTTGACCATGGCGAGGACAATGTCCTTGGCGGTGGCTTGGGGACTCGGGCGTCCCCTCAGCGAGACCTGAATGCTATGGGGGACTTTGAACCACACCCGCCCGTGGGCAAACGCGTGGGCGACGTCGAGGTCACCCATGCCTTGGCCAAAGGCACCAATGGCACCGAGGATGTTGGCGTGGGAGTCGGTGGAGACGAACGTCGAGCCGGGAATGGCGAGGCCCTGATCGATGGCGATGTGTGTGCCAATACCTCCGTCGATGTCGAAGACTTTGATACCGGACTCTCGGGCAAAAGTGCGACAGGTTTGCTGATTGGTCGCGTATTTCTGATCTGAGCCGCCTGGGTTGCAATCGAAGGTGAAGAAGGTCTTCTTTGGGTCGGCGATCCGCAGGCCAGCGGTACGAACGTTCTTGACGACGTTGGCGCCGCCGAAATCTCGGGCGACGCGGGAATCGATGGTGATGTCGGCGATCTGGCCGCACTCGACTTCGTGGTCACTGTGGTTCTTGAGAATCTTTTCGATGATCGTTTTGCCCATGTGTAAGACTTTCCTCTGCTCTTTCGACCCGTCCCTACCCTGAAAGATGGGCACGCCGCAACACCGCGGCAATCTGTCTGCACGGGGATGCTGGCTGTCGCGGCGCGCCTTCGGGAGCGCAGGCAACAGGCGCGCGTCAGGGGCAGTTCCTCTCGCGGAACCAATATGGAACAGTTGCCTGGAGTCTGCTAAGCAGCTGGGTGCGGCGGAGCAAACAAATCGAAGGTCGGCAAGGTAGGAATATGTCGAAATACCATGATACCAGAATTGTGGGCTATGAGCCCTTGGCGCCACCAGCCAGGCTGCATGCGGCTCTGCCAGCAAATGAGGCTGTCGAGAATACGGTTAATGTCGGTCGAGCAACCATCAGCCGAATGCTGCACGGCGAAGACAGCCGTGTGCTCGCGGTGGTCGGGCCTTGCTCGATTCATGACTCCGCCGCAGCACTGGAGCATACCTCATGAAATCGCCGCTCTGCGCTCCGCTGCGGTTCACCTACTTCCCAGCCGATGCGCCGCAGGCTCTGGACCGAGAGAGTCAGGAGAAACAGCCCGGCAAAGTTGGTGCTTACATGAAAGGCAATCCCAATGACATCAAGACCGGGGCGCTATTTCGTATTCAACCAAGGTGACTCGAACAAGTTCTGGAAAATCGAGCTGACTGGCTCCGCCCATACTGTTACGTTTGGTCGGCTTGGCACTGCAGGACAAACAAAGACAAAGAGTTTTGCCGACAGCCAGGCTGCCCAAACCTCATACGACAAGCTCGTGGCTCAGAAGCTGAAGAAGGGCTATGTGGAATCGGCTGAGAAGGCCAGTGCAGCTCCAAGAAAGGACGACGACCAGAAGTCCACCACGAAAACAGCTGCCAAAAAGACAGCTGCCAAGAAGATAGCTGCCAAAAAGACAGCTGCCAAAAAGACAGATGCCACGAAGACTGAAGGGGATGCAGGAACCCAGGCAACGAAGTATGAACTCGTTAACGGAGTAGATCCACACGAGTACTGCTCGCGGGTGAGCGTGTTCCAGGTGGTCAAAGGCAAGCGTCGCAAGACAGATTCTTTTCATTCGTGCCCGCAACCCAGAACAAACTCATGGATCCAAATGATGGAGTTTCTGAGCGAAGATCGCGTTCTCGTTGCTGATGATCGCGCCTGCGTCTCAATATACGATTTGAAAAAGAAGACATATGAATGCTCTTCCGATTTGAAAAGGCTAGAAACTGTCAAATCTCTGCTGTGGGATCCTGGTCGTTCTCGCATCTATATGGCGGGCTCGATTGGTCGCGAGTGGGGCCGTAGCTATGTTCTGGTCGTCCGCGTGCCCAAACTGGACGTTAGCTACAAGTTCAGTATTCCAACCAGCATGGACATGACACTGGTCAGCTCCAAGGAAGAGCGCATCTTCCTGAGTCACCTTTCTTTGAAGATAGAAGGGGGCGAAGTCGTCGAGCAAGTGCCGGGTCTTTCAACTCTCAATCTGGATGACAAGACATCGCTGTTTCAGGAGTATGGCGACCAGGTTGTTGACCAGGGTCGCACACTTAACTTTAACCCCTATGCAAGTTGCACGGTTGCGCATCGCTCGGCGGCGAAGCTTGTCCGAAATTCGTATTCCCACTTTCAGATAGTAAAAAGAGATGGCCAGACGTTCGTCCAATCACTCATAGAAGTCTGGTCTTGCGATCCATTCGCGTTGGAAGGCCGCCTTCCTGTCTTTGATCATCCGGCGGACAGGTTTTCCGAGCGTGAGCTAGCGCTGATTCAGAAGCGGCAACTTGCCGGGTTGGTCGAACGTCAAATAGCCGGGGGCAGTATGATAGATTGTCTGCCCGGAGAACTCGACAATCCTGTCAGTCGTCTTTGGATGGACTCAGATGGCAAACACGTTTGGGTCCAAATGAATGTCCATAGACCGGTCCTGCGTAAGCTCAAACTCGACGGATCATGGCGCTCTGGACTGGCCTGGCACCCTGTCGACGACGGCACCTTCGACAGTGCGGACGGCTCCTTAGCTCGATACCACCTAGACGGCCCTATCGTAGAAGTCGACTTGGACGACCTTGGTCTCTTTGATGACGAATTGGCATCGGTCACTTTGCCGACCAAGTCCTTCCCGAAAGTTGACGAGCAGAAGCTGGGCACCGACACTCTCGACTGCAAGAATGCCTACCTGATAGAGGTGCAATCGCTCAAGAAGGCCAAAGCTCTCAATGCAGGATTGGAGCGCCTGGTGGCGTATCTCGAGAGCAGTCCGCACCTGAAGAGCCCCACTTTTGCATTTCAAGCCAAGGGTCGCTATCTCGAGGGTCTTGCGCTTTGGGAAGCGCTCTATTCCAAATGCGGCCAGCGCCTAGATCATTTTCGGCTCGCGATTGAGCTGTTGATCTCACAGAAGGGCACCGCAGGCCTGGCTGTACGAGATCCTCTCCTTGTGACCATCCCTGAACACAAATGGGCACGAGCATTTGTTTGGCAGTGGGTGGTTGATCACGAGATGTGGAATCTCCTCGAGGCAAGGCAGTTAGTCGATCTGACATTGGACTGGGGAAAGTGGGAAGAGGAAAACCTGACGGGACTGCAACGTCTCCTTGCCAAGACCGATATCGGCATCAAGGCATTCAAGCGTCAGTACAAACGCGGGCTCAAACGCCATCTGAAAAACCGCAACAACCGGCGAGATTTTCTCGAGGCTCTCCGGGAACACTCGCCGGCAATCGCCACTGAAATAGAAGGTTACATTGTTGAGCAAGATGAGAAAGCGGGGAGTCTTTAGAATGAGACAATGGGAAGTCGACCTGGCTAGCGAAAAAGATGTGAAGAGAGTGCTGAAGGCGTTTGTCGACGAGACCGCAAACGCAAAGACGTTCAGAAAGACTGTCAAGACGAGCAAAGAGTGGGGAAAGAGCGCGACGTATCAGTTTGGCGTACGTCAAGACGGTCAATTTGTACCACATTGCTATCCCTACCCTGACAATCTCCTTGGGGTCCACGGCCAGGATCAATATGCCTTCTGGGCTCGCTGTTTCGAGCTTGATCTACAGCCTCAGGTTGAAGAACTGGTTGTGCACGGAATCGCTATCCAAGCCAATGAACACACCTGGGAGGATGATGAAACACCTTTCTTGCTGAAGACGGCCTTCTTGCTGGCGCTTGAGGAAGAACGATACATTCCGCGCTACACGGAACTGCTTCAGCAAGTCGACCTGGATCATGGCGTCTATGAGATCGACTTTGCCGATACCATCATCTCGCAGTATGGATTGTTGGAGGACTGCCAAGACTTGCTCGCATTCATTGCCTGCAACAGTCAACATGGAGATGAAATGCTCGACGAGTGGTCTGGGGACTTGATTCAGCATTTCAAAGCCAACGGCAATGTGGCCGCATTCAGGGCGAAGTTCGCATCAAACAAGGCAATAGAGGATGCGCTCAACGATATCTTCGAATCCGGGAGGAGCTAGGTTCCAGATCCGTGTGTCCTCTCTGGCGCGTCGCGGGGAGCCTAATAAAGCCCCGCTTCGAGGCGCGCCGCCTCCGACATCATGCTCGGGTCCCAAGGTGGGTCGAGGACGATCTCCACGCGGGCTTCGGCGACATTGGGCAGAGCACCAAGTTTGCGCTCGATGTCTTCCTTGAGGATCTCCCCCATGCCGCAGCCGGGTGCGGTCAGGGTCAGGTCGATGGTGACGGTGAGTTTGTTAGCGTTGGGTCCTTCTCCGATTGTCTCAATACGGGTGTCGTACACGAGGCCGAGTTCGACGATGTTGACCGGGATTTCCGGATCATAACAAGTCGACAGAACCTCCCGAATTCGCTCCACATCAACGGGCCCGTCATCTTGTTTAGGCTGGATGGCCATATCTGCTGGAGTGAGGCCCACGGCGTCGGCATCGGCAGCCGCGATTCTTGCGAGATAGCCGCTGTAAGTCTCGACGGTCAATGTGTCGCCCAGGTTTTGGGTAATCGCGACCTTGGTGCCGGAGCGCAAAGTGACGGGGGTGCCGTAGGGGATTTGCACCGCATGACAATCGCGACTGAGCTCAATCCAATCACTCATGTCTTCACTCCGTGGAAGCTACGTCATTGGCATGCAATGCGGCTTCGAGGGTGTGCCAGGCCAAGGTGGCGCACTTGACGCGAGAGGGGAACTGCCGCACCCCAGAGAAGGCCGCGAGTTTCCCCAACTGGTTCGCCGATGCCGGTGAGGGTTCCAGACTGGTGAGCAGGTCTTTGAACGAGGCGAACAGAGCTTCAGCCTCGCCGATAGTCTTGCCCTTGAGGGCAGCGGTCATCAATGACGCTGAGGCCTTCGAGATCGCACAACCGGAGCCGGAGAATCGCACATCGACGATGATATCGTCCTCGACTCGTAACGACAGTACCAGGTTGTCACCGCAAAGGGGATTGGAGCCCTCCTTGCGGTGGGTGGGGCAGTCGAGCTCGCCGAAGTTCCTCGGTGAGGCGTTGTGGTCCAAAATGAGGTCTTGGTAGAGGTTGCTGAGGTCTGACATCACCTGAACTCCCAAAATCAACGAAACAGTTTGGCTGCAATGTCGAGAGCATCCATCAAGGTGTCGACGTCCTCGGGGGTGTTGTACACACCCAAAGAGGCCCGGGCGGTGGCAGCGATGCCGTAGTGCTGCCACACGGGTTGAGCGCAATGGTGACCGGCACGAATGGCAACACCTTCGCGATCGACAATGGTAGCCAGGTCGTGGGGATGGACGCCATCGAGGGTGAACGACACCACGCCAACCTTCGCACTTGCCTGACCGTAAATGCGGCAACCGGGGATGGAGGTTATAGCCTCGGTGGCACGTCTCAACAAAATGTCTTCGTGCTCGGCGAAGCCCCCGATGCCGAGGTGGGTGACATAGTCTATGGCGGCGGATAGGCCGATGGCACCGGCGACATTTGGGGTGCCCGCTTCGAAACGTTGGGGCGGATCGGCATAGGTCGTCTTCTCAAAGGTTACGTTGGCAATCATGTCCCCACCGCCTTGATAAGGGGGCATCGATGCGAGGATCTCCCGTTTGCCATAGAGGACGCCAATACCCGTGGGCCCGTAGAGCTTGTGGCCTGAGAAGGCGTAGAAATCACAGTCGAGCTCGCGGACGTTGACGGACATGTGGGCGACGGCCTGGGCACCGTCGACAAGAACTGGAATTCCGCGATCATGGGCGATCTCGATCATCTGGGCGATCGGATTGATGGTGCCAAGGGCATTGGAAACGTGGCCGATGGCCACGAGTCGGGTCTTCTCTCCTAACAGTGTTGCATAGGCATCGAGGTCGAGCTCACCCTGTTCGTTGAACGGTATGACCAAGAGCGATGCACCAACGGACTGTGTCAACAACTGCCAAGGCACGATGTTGGAGTGGTGCTCCATCTCAGAGACGATGATCTCGTCACCCGCTTGGATGTGACTTCTGCCAAAGGTGTTGGCGACGAGATTGATGGCCTCGGTGGTGCTACGCACGAACACGATCTCCTCCGAGTGTTGCGCACCCAGAAAGCTCTGCACCTTTTTGCGGGCGGCTTCGTACTGTGCGCTGGCGCGCTCACCCAGTGCGTGCACCGCCCGGTGCACATTGGCGCAGTCATGCCGATAGAAATGTGCCACTGCATCGATGACAGCGTTTGGCTTTTGCGCGGTCGCCGCTGTGTCGAGATAGACCAAGGGTTTACCGTGGACTGATTGCTGTAGCGCTGGAAAATCCCGTCGAATTGCGTAGGGGTTGATTGCCATCCCCTCGGTGACTGCGGAGAGCTGGAACCGTTGTGGGGTTGCGATCATGTTGGCCTCTAGGTTCATGGCGCTGCAAGCCAACTGTCCAGCAACGCGCTGAGCACGTCGCGCATGGCTTGGTTGTCGATAGCCCCAAGCCACAGCGCCGCAAACCCACGTGTCAGCACCTTTTCTGCCTCCTTTTGGGCAATGCCCCGGGAGCGAAGATAGAAGAGCGCGTCCTCATCGAGTTGCCCAACTGTGGCACCGTGGGAGCATTTGACGTCGTCGGCGTAAATCTCCAGATTCGGCTGGGTGTTCGCACTGGCGTTGATCGAGAGCAGCAGACTTCGGCTTTGCTGGCGTGCATGGGTCTGCTGTGCGTCTCGCCGCACGATAACATTGCCGCCAAAACTCGAGGTGGCGCTGCCGTCGACGATGGCGGCCATTCTCTGTTCGCTTTGGGTGCGAGGAGCCGCGTGTTCCACGACGACATGGTTGTCAACCTGCTCGTTCCCACGGGCGACCGCGAGGCCGTCAATGGACGCGTGTGCTTCGGGTTCGCAGAGCTGGATGTGAACTTCGTGGCGTGCGAGTTGGGAGCCAGAGATCCAGCTTTGGCCGCGATAATCACTGCCATGTTTCTGTAGGACTCGGGTGCTCGCGACAGTTGAGGTTCCAGGCGTCCCCCGCACAAGCGACACATGGTCGAGGCGAGCGTTCTCGCTGAGATCGATGTTTGTTCCTGCGTTGCAGAGCCCACTGTCGTCCGTCAGTGTGACATAGGATTCGATGATGGTTACGCGACTGCCACTGCCGATACGAAAGAAGATCCGCGGCTGTGAAATCGCGGTCTTGGTTTGACCACTGGATGCGATGATGACGTGTATGGGTTTGCTGAGGATCACACCCTTGGCGATGTCGATGGTAAGAACTTGGTCGAGCAGAGCGGTTCGCAAGAGGTCAAAGCCGTCGGCCCCCTTTGGCTGCAGATGCCGCTCGAAGTCTGGGGGGGGCGATGCCTGCTGAATGGTCGTGCCCAGCGGCACCTCTACGTCAGAGAGGTCTGCGATCCATCTGCCGTCGACGACGACCAGGCGATGCGCTTCGAGTTCTGGCAGCGCTAACGTTCTCAGCGCGTCACGGTCGAGAGAATCCACGGCCACAGGGTTCGGCAAGCGTAAGTCGTAGTTTCCCAAATCCGTGAGGCTTGTGTACCTGAAGGCGTCTTCCTTTCGCGTAGGTAACCCTCGCCTCTGGAACTCTCGGCCCGCCTGGTTTTGCAACTGTTGTAACCATGGAGGACCGGCGGCCACGTGGGTTGCGACCAACTTGGCGAGCCCGCTGTGCGCTGTGTGGGACATCATGCTGCTGCCTCGTTCTGGTCTTCGAGCCAGCCGTAACCCTTCTCTTCAAGCTCGAGCGCCAAGCTCGCGTCACCAGAGCGGACGATTCGACCGCCAGCAAGGACGTGGACCCGATCGGGAACGATGTAACTGAGGAGCCGTTGATAGTGGGTAACGACGAGAAAGGAACGCCCGGAACTGCGCAGGGCGTTGACACCTTCGGAGACGACGCGCAAGGCGTCGATGTCCAATCCCGAATCTGTCTCGTCAAGAACAGCGAGGGTGGGCTCTAGCACGGTCATTTGGAGAATTTCATTGCGCTTTTTCTCGCCCCCGGAAAAGCCTTCGTTGACTGGGCGCTCCAAAAGCTTGGGGCTCATTCCCAACGCTGCCATTTTGTCTTTTACGAGCGCGAGAAAATCAAAGGCATCAAGCTTCTCTTGCCCGCGATGCTGCCGAATGGCGTTGAGGGCAGCCTTGAGGAATTGCGCGTTGCTCACCCCTGGGATTTCTGTTGGATATTGAAACGCAAGAAACACCCCGGCTCGTGCTCGGTCTTCTGGGGCCAGCGGCAACAGGTCTTCACCGAGGAAGTTGACGGTGCCGCCGGTGACGTCGTAACCGGGTCGACCCGCGAGGACATTGGCAAGGGTACTCTTGCCCGAACCGTTGGGTCCCATGATCGCGTGGACCTTGCCTGGCTCCAACGTCAAGTTGATGCCGCGCAGGATGGGTGTGCCGTTCACGGAAGCGTGGAGATTCTTGACCTCGAGCACCGGTTGCAGCGTCAGTGTGCTACTCATCCTACCGCTCCTTCCAAGCTCACGCTCAAGAGTCGCTGCGCCTCGACAGCGAACTCCATGGGCAATTTCTTGAACACGTCTTTGCAGAAACCGTTGACAATCATTGACACAGCATCCTCTTCTGAAAGACCGCGTTGGCGGCAATAAAACATCTGCTCGTCACTCACCCGTGATGTGGTTGCCTCGTGCTCGACCTTGGCGCTGTTGTTCTTCACCTCGATGGCCGGGAAAGTGTGGGCACCACAACTGTTGCCAAAAAGCAGCGAGTCACATTGCGAATAGTTGCGGGCACCGGAGGCACCGGGCAGCACTTTGACCATCCCTCGATAACTGTTTTGCGCACGTCCCGCGGAGATTCCCTTGGAGATGATGGTGCTCGATGTGTTCTTGCCAATGTGCATCATCTTGGTGCCAGTGTCGGCTTGTTGCCTGTTGTTGGTGACGGCCACCGAATAGAACTCGCCGACGGAATCGTCGCCCTGGAGGATGACACTCGGGTACTTCCAGGTGATGGCTGATCCCGTTTCCACCTGAGTCCAGGAGATGTGCGAACGGGGACCGCGGCACGCGCCGCGCTTGGTGACGAAGTTGTAGATGCCGCCTTTCCCATCTTTGTCGCCTGGATACCAGTTCTGAACTGTGGCGTATTTGATCTCTGCGTCCGCGAGGGCGACGAGCTCCACCACAGCGGCGTGAAGCTGATTTTCATCGCGCATGGGTGCGGTGCAGCCCTCGAGGTAGCTGACGTGTGCACCCTCATCGGCGATGATGAGGGTGCGCTCAAACTGCCCGGTCTTTGCTGCATTGATACGGAAATAGGTGGAGAGCTCCATGGGACAGCGGACGCCCTTGGGGACGTATACAAAGGAGCCGTCAGTGAAGACGGCGGAATTCAGTGCAGCGAAAAAATTGTCAGAGTGCGGTACCACGGAACCCAAATATTTCTGCACCAGGTCTGGGTGTTCTTGCACCGCTTCGGAGAAGGAACAGAAGACGATCCCCAGTTTTGCCAACTTGTCTTTGAACGTGGTGGCAACCGAGACGCTGTCGAAGACGGCGTCGACCGCAACTCCTGCCAATGTCTCTCGCTCATGCAAAGGGACACCGAGCTTTTCGTAGGTGGCCAACAGCTCCGGATCGACCTCATCGAGGCTCTTGGGCGCGTTGTCGCGGCTTTTGGGTGCTGAGTAGTAGACGATGCCCTGGTAATCTATCGGGCCGTATTCAAGGTGACCCCAAGAGGGCTCGCGCATTTGTTGCCAACGGTTGAAGGCTTTCAGGCGCCAGTCGAGGAGCCATTGTGGCTCGTTCTTCTTGTTGGCGATGAAACGAATGGTCTCTTCATTGAGGCCCGGGGGCACACTGTCCGCCTCGATGTCCGTGACAAATCCAAATTTGTACTCCGATTGGGCAAACGTCTCGACTGCCTGTGAGGTCATGGGTTTCTCTCCGAACGTCCGAACAGGGGGACGAACCCGGCCTGGCGGGTTCTCATGGAAGTCTTGAGCAGGTTTGGAGAGCGAGCGAGATCGGCGACGGAGAGGCCGCCGAGTGCATCCATCACTGTCGCGTTGATGACATGCCAGTGGGCCCGGGTGGGACAGGTGGCCTCGCGATCGCAACCGTTGGCATTCAGCTCGGTACATTCGGTGAGGGCTGGCTGGCCATTGATGGCCGTCAGGACCTCGACGACCGGGATCTCGTCGAGGGCACGTGTGAGTGCATACCCACCAGATGAGCCCCTGACTGAAAGCATTAAGCCCGCTCGTGTGAGTTTCTTGAGCACCTTGTTGGCGGTGGGCAAGGGGAGGCGGCACATGTGGGCGAGACTTCGGGCCGTGTGAATCCGTGGGCCTTCTTGTCCGGCCTGGAGGATCAGCACCATTGCGTAGTCAGCAAGTTTTGACAGTCTGAGCACGCGCTCTCCTGTTCAAACAGGACCTGGTCATACAGGACCTGCTTAGTCCTATAGGTGGGCACTGATTTTCGATTGTCAATGCGGTGATGCTCTCGGGTTCTCTCGCGGCACCGCAGCGTCAAAGTCGTGCGGCTCACCGCAGCGTCAATCGGTAGGCGTTCCACTTTTGGCTGTCACCGACCGCACCGCGACCGACGAGGACGCGGCCGTCGGCCGACATGGCGGCCACACTCCAGAATTTCCAGTCTCCGAGGTCGAGACCCTTCTGTGTTGCCAGATCGTCGACAAAGTCGAAGCCGCGCTGGGCGTCCCAGAGATAGGCGCGCGTGATCATGCGACCGTGCTCGGGAATGAAGAAGACCTCGCCAGCCGCGACGTTGCCCGTGGCGTCCAAAGCCCAGACGTTACTGCTGCTGGCGCGGTTGGGCATCGAAAAGAGGAGGGACGGCCGTCCCTCCAACCAGCGCACAGCTTCGTGGGAACCGGAGGGGCCCCGACTGAGACCGCCAATGATGCTGCAATCGGCGTTGCATGCAATGGCGCTCGATTGTGGCGCGTCCTCGAGCCCCAGAAGTCGTCGCATGGCCCCGCCAGTCCAGAGGAACGCCTGAAAACCTCCGGGAATCCGTTCCGTACCGACGACGACCTGACCATCGTTGGAGATAGCAACCGCCTGCACGTTCTTACCACTGCCTGCCACACCGATACTCCCGAGCTCGACTGTTGCGCCCCGGCCCAGTGCACCCAGGTCCCAGCGCAGTGCGGCAATTTCGCGGCGGTAGCCCCAGGCGAACCCCGCCGCGTAGCGTCCATCAGGGGTGATAGCGCGACCCTGGCCGACGAGGTTTTCGAGCGGTGTGCCGTGCTGTCCGCCTCGCCACAGGCCCGGCGCGGCCCCAAAATTCGCCGGGCCAGGCGCGCTGTCGAGCAACCCCACCGCCGTCGTACCGTCGTCGGCCACGGCCCGCAGCCGCCCGGGGCCGAGGGTGGTGACGCGATCGTCGGTCCACAGGAAGGCGGTTGTGGGGCCATTGAGCTGTCCACCGACCGTGCCTCCATCACGGGTCACAGCGTACGCATCGCTGTGACAGGTGAGTCGCGCGAAGACAGCGCGGTCGCTCTCTTGCCGCACCACCCGACATGTAATTTCGCCGCCACCCAGCTGCGCAGGGACGCCATGCGGATGTTTGCGTTCTTGTTCCCGGCGAGACAGGGGTTGCCCAATGTGGCTCTCCTGTTCCAGGCGAGACAGGGGTTGCCCACCGTTGTGGCGCTCTTGCTCCATGCGAGACAAGGGTTGCCCACCGCCGCGGTTATGTCGCTCCTGTGCTTGTTGCGGTGTGGCGCACCCGGTCAGTACGAGGAGAAAGATGGAGACTGTGGTCCGCATGACGCCAAGCCTACGTGGGTACTCGAGTCGTGCCAAGGGTGTGGCCCGAGTTGGGAATGCCCGAGTCGGGGGTCAACAACTCACCTGCCGGGTGCCGAGTGCAGCCCGAGTCATTGAAACAGTCATGCTGCAGACGATCGGTCAACCGGGCGGCGGTTCTTGCTCGAAGTCGATGGACAAGTTTCGTCCGACTGCTCTATAGGTACGGCATGAATCGAAGACGCGCCCCCCTTGTTTGGTTTGTACTTGCGTTCGCCCTCATTGCATGCGGGCAGGCACCGAGCCTGAGTGAGAAGCCAGCATTTCTTACCGCCAACACCAATCGCGTGGATTTTGGTGAGGTGGAGGTTGGCAGCCGTGCGGAGTTGCCCGTGTTTCTGCTCAACCAGGGTGAGATGGACTTGCGTATCAAGGGGGTCGAGGGCGATTCGGTGGGTGGCGCCTTCACCATGACTGTGGCGGAATCGACGATCGCGCCACAGAATGAGGTTACCGCCCAAGTGACCTTCGTGCCCCAAGGCAAGCAAGCATACGCCACCGTGTTTGTTGTCGCCAACGACAGTCTCAACGAGCCGGAGTTGCACGTGACTCTCATGGGCATCGGTGTCCTCGTCGATCCCTGTGAAGAAGTGATCTGCGACGATCCGCCACCGCCGGCCTGCCTTGGCAGCGGCGTTAGTCGTGTCTTCGATCCCGCGGGCACCTGCGATGCCGATGGAGAATGCGACTATGAGACCTTCACCGAGAGCTGCTCCTTCGGCTGCGACCAGGAGACTGGCGAATGCAAGCCGGACCCTTGCATTGGCGTTTTGTGCAACGCGCCAAACAACCCTTGCTCCTACGCCATCGGCACTTGTTCCGGCGGCACATGCACTTACGCCCCCAACAATGGCATCGACTGTCAGGACGGAGATCCATGCACCGTTGATGACAAATGCATCGAAGGGAGTTGCCGCGGACAGCCCAAGGTGTGCGCTGATCCACCCGCAGCGGAATGCCCCGATGAGAACACCCGACACGTCTGGGCGACACAGGGCGTCTGCAACGCCGAAGATGGGCTGTGCCTCTACACGGAGCAGACTCTCACATGCAGTTTTGGCTGCCTGGACGGTCAATGCCAGGGTGATCCGTGCTACGGCATAGTCTGCAATTCGCCGCCGACATCGTGCCACCAGCAGGCTGGTGCCTGCGACGATGGTGCCTGCACCTATGGCTTTGCCGACGACATACCCTGTGAAGATGATGATCTGTGTACCACCGGTGGCGAATGTCTGGCCGGAGCATGCAACAGCAGCCAGGTGATGTGCACAACACCGCCGCCCAATATCTGCAACACCACGAGCCAGCTGCGGCGCTATCTCGGTATTGGTGCCTGCAGAGCCGTCGATGGCCAGTGCGAGTATTCCAGCGAGTTGGTGTCCTGCGTCAACGGCTGTGAGCTGGGGGCCTGTCGCGATGAGCCACAGTTTGGTTCCGACGTTCTCACTGTGCAAATCTTCTACGAGCCGGAGCACGGAATTGTGTTCTTGGACTACCGTGACGTCGATCTGATCCTCGCGAACCCCTTGAATCAGCTTTGCGACTATTTCCACGCCTCACCCAACTGGGGCAATTATGGCACCTGCGGCTGGAGCGGCGTGGGCACCAGCGAAGAGACGATTCTACACACGGTGAGCGGCACCGACCTGGCGGATGGCACCTATCGCATCGAAACCAATCTCTACAATGACTGCGCCGAGAGACTCTGTGCTTTCGGTGTCTGCTACTGCGACAGCCACGAATCTGTGCCCTATGCGCTGGAGCTGCGTATCAACAATGTGCTGGCCATGTCGTGCACCCACAGCTTCCCCGCAGGGGACGTTGGCGAAACGGTGGAGATCGCGACCATCGGCAGGGATGATGGCTACCTCCAAACGCCGGTGCCGAGCGGTTCCACGGGAGTGAACTGCACGGTCTACTGAGCGGGTCGCCCCACTGAGCGGCCCATGTGCGTTGGGTTGTCGCGACGCAGGGTCCTATGAGATCTTCACCAGACCTTTGGTGTCGAGAAACGTTAGCATTCGATTCACGGACTCGCCGATAGATTCGTCAGCCGTGTGCAAGACGATTTCGGGGTTCTCTGGGACTTCGTAGGGAGAGCTGATCCCTGTGAACTCAGAGATCTCCCCAGCCCTCACTTTGGCGTAGAGTCCCTTCGGGTCCCGTTCTTCGCACACCGACAAGGGGGCCTCGAGATAGGCTTCAACAAAGCGGTCGTCACCGATGATCTTTCTTGCGCGGTCGCGATCTTCCCTGAAAGGCGAGATAAACGCGACGATGCAGATCATGCCCGCATCGCGGAACAAACGGGACACTTGGCTTACCCGTCGAATGTTTTCTGCTCTGTCCGAGGCGGAGAACCCGAGGTCTGCACACAGGGTGTGCCGCACGTTGTCGCCATCGAGAATGAAGGAGTGCTTGCCCCGATCGTACAACGCCTTGTCGAGGTTGACGGCCAAGGTCGACTTGCCAACTCCCGAGAGGCCCGTCAACCAGACGACGCAGCCACTTTGCCCTAAGGCCTTTTCTCGCTGCTGTGTGCGCACCACCGCGTTGTGCCAAACGAGATTGGGGTGCGGTCGCGTGATCCGCCGTTCATGGTTGTCCGTCATGGTTCACCTGTGTTTGGGATACATCATAGCAGACTCAAGGTCCACCGAATGCGGAGCCGAGTACCTCACCTATCGCTCCGGAAAATCCTGCCAAGCTTTCTCCGGCGATGATGCCAGCGGCGGTGACGACAAGGAAGCGGGCGGTCCAACTCTTGGCAGAACGATTTGCGGCCGATGCGATGAGACCGCCGGCGAAGGCGGATATGGAGTAAGGGGCAGGGATCAACATGGCGAGGCCGATGCTCGTGGCGCTGGGGAGGAATTTGGCGATGTGTTTGGGCGCTAGGGCCTCTGTGCTCGCGATGATGACGCCGAGACAAATGCCGAGTATCGCCGCTTCTTTGGCACCAGGGGGAAGGGAGGCGAGACCACTCTGGCATACTTCGGCGACGGCCTTCCACGAAGCGGCGGCTGGGGCTGGCCACTGTTCGCTAAGAAGATCGGTCTGCGGGTTGTGGATGAGCAAGAGGTAGGCGGCACATGCGACCATGGCACCGGCGATCACGCCGATGGTTTGGGCTAGGGCCTGCAAACGGGGCTTGGCACCCATCATCGAGCCCGCCTTGAGGTCGTCCATCAGATCCGCGCACTGGTTTGCTGCGCCTGCGGTGACGTTGGCGGCCATGAGGCTTACCACCGGTTGCTGGGGCATGGCAGCACCGAAGGCAAGCTGCGTGACCTTGCCCATGGGCCCCACGGGGCTGACACCGGTTTCACCGGAGACCCGGGCGGCGACCATGGCGAGAACGAAGGTCATCACGACAGCGACGACGGCGGCGACGGGAGGGATGTCGAAGAAGAGAACTTGGGCAATGACCGCGGCCAGGCCCGAGCCGCAGGCGAGGACAATGAGCCAGTTGTTGTCTTCCTTAATGGTGGTGTCCTGTCGGCGGGACTCGCGAAAATGCATGACCACCCGCGGCAGTTTCCACAGAAAACCGGTGAGGGATGCGGAAACGGTAACAGCCACGGCGGGCCAGACCATCCAGCGGTTCAATGCTCCATACCAGAGGACATCGGCGTTGGGTCCCGGGGTCGTCCAGCTGGCGTCCAGTGCTACGGGGGCGAGAAGGCCCCATGACAGGATGGTGCCGAGGAGCAGTGAGGTGCCGATGCGTGGTCCCACCAGGGCACCGACGGCGAGCATCAAAGGCGATGGGTCGAGGGCAAAACCAAGATTCTTGAGAGAAACAGTTCGGTCACTGTGCTTGATTGCCCAGGCGGCTCGCGCTGACAACATGCCGAGGTCCGCGAGCTTGATGACGAGGACCGATGCCGAGCCCACCAGGGCACCGACTAAGAACATTCGCAATCGCTCGGCGGCGACGCGGGTGCTCGCGTACATCTCTTTCAAGGTCTCGCCGATGGCGACGCCGAAGGGGAAGGGTAGGGCATCGACGACGAGGAGTTGATGGCGCAACAGGGCGGCGGCGGCGACGCCAAACAGACTCACCGACGCGGTCCAACACACCAACTCAATCCATGAGAGGGTCTGGCCGGTGAGTAGGGCCAAAGCGGGAACGGCGGCCACCAAGCCCGCCGATGGCATGGACGCCGCAGCAGAGGCGGCGGTCTGGTTGATGTTGTTTTCCAACAATCCCCAGGGTCTTGCGAGCTTGGCGCTTGCCAGCCCTTGCCATAAGGCCGCGCCGACCAGGGCTGCGACGATGGACATGTTGAGGGTCCAGCTGGTTTTCAGTCCGGCGTAGAGGTTACACAACGACAAGACCGCACCGACGCAGGCACCGGTGATGACAGCTCTCGGGGTGAACTCTGAGCCGCCATTGCCCTCCATCGGCGCGTTCGGCCATTGGGTGGTTACGTCGTCTCCGGCAGCCATGGTCTCATCAAGCGTCAAAGTTGGGGGAGACACAAGGGGGACACGCCAACAACACACTACCACTGCCCGTCGTCCCGTCGTCTCTTCGCTTGACTGATCAACATTTCCCATGCAAGGTGGCAACGGCTTTTCCTGGCAGTCAAGCAGATGAGGCGAGAGATGATGCAAAGATTGAAGTGGATTGTCGTGGCGGCAGGCATGTTTGCTTTCACGGGCTGTGGTGGCTCCGTGGGTGACTACTGCGAGCAGTGGGCAAAGTGTGAGGGCGGCAATGATCTGGACGAAGATGCCTGCGTCGAGAAGCGGACCGGTGAGGCAAGTGTGGCCGATGTCTATGACTGCGGGGACGAATGGGACGCCCGCATGGATTGCCTCGCCGAGAATTCAACGTGCGACTCTGAAAAGGACAAGCTCGAGTCTGGGGATGCTTGTGATTCTGAAAAGGATAAGCTCGACGCATGCATCGACGCGGGTTCCGCGGAAAATCCGTGAGGTTGAGCCGTTTCTAGATGAGCCTTGCATCGACGAAAAGCCGGCACTCGTTACGCAGACCGACTCTGAGAATCGTTGACGTTGGTGGTTGGCTGCGAGCTAGCCCGCCCAGATGAAATCGACGGTGGGCAAGAAATCATTGGAGCGCGCGGACTCGTGGGACTCTAGATCGATGGCACCTGTGTCAGAGTTCCACCACACACAGCCGACGAGGAACCGGCTCCACTCACCGACGGCGATGTCGACGCCGAGGTTGGCGCGCAGGGTGATAGCTGGAGCGTCGCCGAAGGCAAAGACATCGACACCGGCACGAGCCCGTAACCAGGGAAGCAGAGACCGGTCATAATCGACACCGATCTGTGCGCGATAGGATGCCAACACGGGTGCGAACAACAGCTCCAATGGGGCGATGCCGCCCAGGGGTGTTGCGTCGCTGTGTGTCAGGGGCACGCCCACGGCGAGGTTGACGCGTCCGCTGAGCACGTGCGGTTCACCTCGCCACAGGCTCGCAACGACGCCGGCCCGCGGTACCAGGAACCAACCGACCTGGCGGTCGGAGTGATCCCAGGTGGGAAAGACGAAGCCCTGCAGCAACATCATGCCGCCGGTTGGCACCGACAGTCCGTACTCACCCTTGAGCCGAACCGGTCCGAGCCCGCCGTGATTCACCTCTAGGACGGCGTTGGGGGCGACGAAAAAGGTTAGGGGGTGCCCGCGTACGGCGAGGTTGTCGTTGATGTCATAGACAAGCGGCGCAAACACGCCGATGGAGTAGTCACCGCAGCTGCCAATCTCCGCAGTGTCCCGTGAGCACAGGGCCCATGCTGATGAGGAAGAGGCGACTGAAGAGGCGACTGAAGCGAGAAAGGCCACGAGAGAAGAAGCACGCCGACTCATGGTTGAATCTCCCAGGTGCCGATGACCGGGCAATGGTCCGAAAGATCCATGGGCACGGAGATGATGCCCGCATCGCCGGGCTGTTGAAGCACGTCGGTGGCGGTCCAACCTTGTGGGGCTGCGGTAAACATGTAGTCCAAGCGTCGATTCCAAAAGCCCGGCTCGTTGTTGGCACCCATCTGATCTGCGCCAATCACCGAGTGGGTGTAGTACCGCGATTGCTCAGCTTCGGATGTGCCATAGCGAGCCAGGTCAATGGCCTCGAGGTAGTCGTCGTAGAATGGTTGCAGGTCGGTGGGGTCATACGGTGGCTGCTCGAATTCGGTACCGATCGACGCAGGGGCCTCGTCATTGAACTTCTCGGTCTTGATGGAGCCGGGAGGCAAGGCGTTGAGGTCTCCAGCCATGACGAAGGGGTTCCTCTCCTCACGCATCAGTTCGAGTATTTGCTGCTGTTGCTTGTGGTTGGTGCGATCTCGATCATAGGCCTCGGTGTGCGCTGAAAACACCGTCACCAAGTCGTTGCCTACCTCGATCTCTGCGCGCCCCACTGCGCGATGCAGGTAGAACGATGCGGTGAGGAAATCTTGATCAGTTCGGTCGACTTGGGCGATGCGCTCGTTGCCGATGATGCGGAACTTGGAGAAGATGCAGTTTCCCATGTTGACGCGGCCGAGTCCCTCTGTGGGAACATAGCGGCTCTGCCAGGTCGGCACGTAGGCTGCCCATTGCAGGTCGGTGTTTTCGAGGATGCCCATGACCATGTCGTAGTAGGCCGAGCGACGGGAGTTGATCTCGATCTCCTCGGTCACCAGGATGTCGGGGTCGACTTCCCCGATGAGGTCATAGAGCCCCTGCATGTTCTCTTCGACCTCGGCGAGTGGCATCTCGGTGCGATCGCCCCACATGTCGAACCAAAAATTTGCGCGCCCAGCCCCGTACTTGATGTTCCAGGTCATCACCCGCAGCCGCAAAGGGTTTGGGGTTGTAGGTTGGGTAGCCCCGTCGACTGCGAGAATGGGAAAAGACTCCCGTTCATCCCAGGTCGTAAACAGCGATTCACAACCGCTGCAGAGCAAGGCGAGGAGCAACAATGTTCTGGGCATGAAACCTCCCGCACGAGGATCTACCATGCAGGGAAGGGATCACGAATGCAATTTTGAGATTCCAGTCCGCCGAGATTGATGGCAAGATGCCCCGTGGTCGGTTCCGTTTCGTGTGGTTTGAACACGCAACGTTTTGCGGAGATTGGTGCCGCGTTTGCAGGGGACCGGCGGCTCCAGCTAATCTGATGTGAGGCCATGCTGGAGTGCACTTCTCAATAGTTGAAAGAATTGTCCCATACACTGAATGGACAGGAGAATCTCGTGGCAGATATCAAAGAGCTGTTGGATAAAAAAATAAACATCCAAAAACAAACACTAATCATAGGCTTGCTCAAGGATCTCGTACCTAAGTTCAGATCAGCCGAAGACCTCTATTTGGCTCTTGATAATCCTGAGGTGAAACCATTTCTTTCTAAAATAATGATCGCCGACGTCTTCCCAACTCTCGCAACAAAAAAGGCAAAGAGGCGCGGCCATTCAAAGAAGATTGGCAAAAGGAGAGCGCGAATTGGCAAGGAAGCAAAAGCCGAGGCGATTGCTCAGGCTGTTCATGGAATTCTCAAGATCGTTCGCAGCGAACCTGGTCGGGAATGGACCAAAAAGGAAATCTTAGCCGTCAATCCCGCGATCGCTCCGCACTGGACGGGTGCAGCAAGCAAGCTGCAAGCAGAAAACCAATTGGCTCCCATGGGCAAAGGCGCTGGAAGGAAATTCATTCTCCGCCAATCGTGAGTCATTGTGGGATGGGGTTTCGGGTATGGTGCGCTCGAACCACCCAATGAGTGAATCGAAACACCGCGAAAAGTCCCAAACCCAACAACGATTGGTGGTCGCTAGAGCACCATTGTTACAGCGGGTCGCAGATGTCGGCATGCTGTTGTTGATCTTTCCGCTGCTTGTTGTCGGGTGGAGCATGGCCCTGAGCCTTCCTGCTGTCATTGCCGGTGCTGCTGTCGGTCTTGGTGATGATGTCTTGGGTGAGCTCCTTGTTGTCTGCGTCATCGTCTCTGTGCTGCCTAGCGTTGCTGTGAGTTCTCGGCGTCTGACATGGTGGTTGCGGGTGGAGGATGACCAGCTGGTAATGGGGCCGTTGTGGCCACGGATCCGAGTTCCTCTCCGGGAAATCGAGATGCTTCGAGTTGGTTCATTGGGTCAACGGTTGCGCGGTGAGGAGGCTCCTCTGCATGTTCCTCTGGTGATCATTGGGCGCAGCCGACATCAGATCCAGCTCCGGCCAAATGACGCCGACCAATCGTTGCATCAGTTGCTGAGAATGTCGCCTAATGCAGTGGGAATCAGTCGAACCGATAAGGAGACCCTGCCGTCCAATCCTGAGGCACGGAAAACGGGCATGGGACACCTACGCCGCTTTTGGTTGTTGAGCGGTGGTTTTGCATTGGTCCTATGCGTGGGAATCGGGTTGGCCATGATTGTGGCTGTTCTGCGCGACGGCACATTCGATGGTCCCGGCAAGGTAATCAATTTTCTCTACCTGTCATCTGTGATCTGGCCGGCGGCGGGTTACGCTGCCTTTGCATTGCACCGTGTCCGACGTCGTTGAGGATGTCACGCCACCCCATCATCATTACAGCACTGGCCGGCACAACGAGGCTCGCAGTCCTTTTCGCCCGTGTAGGTCAGAGCACAAGACAGGCAGACCACAAGGCAGATTCGCTGAGTCATGCGTCACCACGCAATCTCGTTCGGGCAGGGCAAGATCGGATAGTCGGGGTCAGCGGTTTGCACCTGCCACGGATCCAACAACGGCGGCACGCTTCCGTCCGCATTCACCACAACACAAATAACCGGAATGGGTGGTGGCCCGCTGCCAGTCTCACGGTCGCAGCCATGTACCAAGAAACCACCGTACGGGTCACACGTCGCAAACGTCGCATCGCTCTGACACGACAACAAGCAATCTGGCGGAGCGCACGTGCGCACCGTGGCAGTAAACGATGAGTGCCAGATCACATACACGCCGCCATCGATTTCGAATTGGATCCTGTCGACAAG
>Ga0156400_1357_pt1 | contig 26253 bp, 18 predicted proteins | sample RifOxyA3_FD_108044 | JGI IMG/M metagenome (GOLD analysis project Ga0156400, IMG submission 108044) | Deltaproteobacteria bacterium RIFOXYA12_FULL_58_15
AAGCGCTTGTCCCAATGGGAGGCGCGAACCTTGGAACACCTCGAAGAGCGAAAAGCCAAGCTCCCGGCCGGCGCCAAAGGCACCCTCATGGCGCGCCATCGCCTTGCCATCGAAGACGAAGAAGAAGAGGTGCGAAGGCGCAAGAGGAACCGACAAAACTGGCTGAACAACACCTTCACCACCGACGACCGCGCCCATCTGGAATTGGCCGCAGTTTTTGTGTCCCACTAGGAGCCGACCCAAGATGCCAGTCGAAATCGCCGTCGAAAACGTTGGTGAGTTCTACAGCAGTCATTACCTCGAGGCCCTATTGGATGATGACCTCAAGGGTCTTTTCTCCGGGTGGCGGCAAAAGGAAGACGAAGCAAAGGGCTTCAATGCACCTGATACCGCCGTCCGCAGTCTCAAGAAGCTCTACGGGGAGATCAACCGCGAGCTGCATCGGCGCCGCCGCGAAGGGGAAGGCGGCGCTGCGCTGGAATGGGAGAAGGCCAAGGACTTTCACGGTCGATTGCTCGACGCGCTCGGTTACCCGAGCCAATCCGACACGGGTCTGGACGCCATCGAAGTCGATGACGGCGCCCTCGTCCCCCTGAGGCTTGCCCTTTCTCGGGACGGCGTTCGGCACCTGTTCGTCATCGAGACCGCATTTGTCGAGGAGAAAGAAACCCTTCTCGAAGCAAAGCTGCCGAGGGCACCGAGCGAGCCGAGCGATTCGAGGCTCGATTTGGCCGACGGGGCCGACGGGGCCGACGGGACCGACGGGGCCGACGGGGCCGACGGGGCCGATGGGGCCGACGGGGCCGACGGACAACAGATTTCCCAAGATCCCATCGAAGAAGTCATCACCCAACTATTTTCGCTCGAAAGCCCCCCACGTTGGGTCATGGCCATCGGTGGACGCACGGCTCTCTTGGCCGAACGGCAACGCTGGGGACACGGGCGGTATCTGCGCTTCGATCTCGATCGCCTCTTCGAGCTGCCCGACAGAAATTCCATGCGTGCGGTTGCGGCGCTCCTATCGAAGGACGCCCTGTGTCCCGACGACGGGCCGGTGGTCCACGACATCCTCGATGAAAGCTCCCATCGGCACGCCTATGGCGTGTCGGAAGACCTCAAGTACAGTCTACGTGAGGCCGTGGAGCTCTTGGGCAATGCCTGGGTTCAGGCTCAAAAAGAGAAGAAGAAGAAAGCCACCGGCCAGCAGACGACGTCGCTCTTCTCCGACGAGACGGCGAAGAATCTCACCCAGGAGTGTCTGCACTACCTCTACCGCTTGCTCTTTCTTTTCTACGCCGAATCGCGTGGTGACGAGCTCGGCGTCGTGCCGATGAAGAGCAAAGCCTACCGCGACGGTTACAGTCTCGAAGGTCTTCGTGACCTCGAAATGGTGCCGCTCCACGGCGAGCAGGCAAAACGCGGCAGTTTCATCAACCAGAGCCTGAACCGCTTGTTCGACATGGTCTTCAATGGCCTCGCGAACCCCCAACAAGACATCGAGGGAAGCGAAAGCCTTTTCGAGATCAAGGCGATGCATTCGCCCCTCTTCGATCGCAAACGAACCCCCATGCTCTCGGGCGTTGTCATCGACAACGAAATCTTGCAGCGGGTGTTGGCGCTCCTGAGTCTGTCGCGCGCCGACAGCAAGGGCAGGGGTGCAGCAGGCAAGCGGCGGCGGCGTGGACGCATCTCCTATGCGCGTCTCGGCATCAACCAGCTTGGTGCCGTCTACGAGGGTCTTCTGTCCTATACCGGATTCTTCGCATCGGAAGACCTGTACGAGCTGAAACCCGCCGACGCCGCCGGCACCGCCGGTGCCGATGACATGGCCCAGGTATTCTTCGCCAAGGCATCTGACCTCAAGAAGTTCAAGAACGACGAGTTCGTCATGGAGGAAGATCTGGACAACCCAGGCGGCCCACAAAGAAAGAAACACTACCCCAAAGGCGCATTCGTCTACCGCCTGGCCGGTCGCGACCGCGAACGGAGCGCGAGCTACTACACGCCTGAGGTCCTGACCCAATGTGTGGTCAAATACAGCCTCAAGGAGCTTCTCAATCCCAAAGACAAAAAGCCTCTCAAAGCCGATGAGATCCTCGGGCTCACCATCTGTGAGCCGGCCATGGGCTCCGGAGCCTTTTTGAACGAAGCGATCAATCAGCTCGCCGATGCGTATCTCACGCGCAAGCAAGACGAGCTGGCCAAGCAAGACGAGTTAAAGACGACGAGGATATTGCCGTCGGACTATGCGCGGGAACACCAGCGGGTCAAAGCGTATCTCGCAACCCACAACTGTTATGGTGTCGACCTCAATCCCATCGCGACGGACCTCGCAAAGATCTCCCTGTGGCTCAACGTCCTCGGCCCGGATACCCCGGTGCCGTGGTTCGATCTCAGGCTTGGTATCGGCAACAGCCTCTTTGGCTGTCGGCGACAGGTATTCAAAGCGAAACAAGTCTCGGACAAAGGCAAGGACAAAGGCAAGGACAACTACCTGGGGCTGGTGCCCGACTTCGTGCCCCTCAAAGATCCGTTACCCGAAGGCAGCGTCTTGCACTTCTTCGTCCCCGACGAAGGCATGGTGACCTACAAAGACGACAAGGTCGCCAAAGAATTCGCCAACGACGACTGTGAGCGGCTCAAAAAGTGGCACAAGTCTTTTGTAAAAGAACCGTGGACCAAGCAGGATGTCGAGACGCTGACGGAGTTGACCAAGGCAGCAGACAATCTTTGGTCGCTCCATGCCCAGAGGCGTCGCACAGCATTGGAGCAAACGGCTCAAAGTATGTCGGTTTGGGGACAACAGCAGCCCTCGAAAGGCCAGAAACAGGCGTTGACCCTGGAACAGGCTGAAAAGATCCGTGATGGGTTGCTCGCCTGGACCGGACCCTTGTTGCGTCTGCGGCTCGCCATGGACGCCTGGTGCGCCCTGTGGGTCTGGCCGATTCAGAAAAGTAAACTCCTACCCACACGAGAACAGTGGCTCGAAGGGATGGCTGCTCTCATCGGCGGCGACAAACGAAAAGCTCGCGTTCAAGCGAAGCTCTTCGATCAGATACTCGACAAGGAAGAGAGGTTAGCCGCCGAGTCGGGTGCGGTCGATGTCGACAAAGTGATTGCCGCCCATCCATGGCTCAAAGTGGTTCGAGAGTTGGGTCAAAGCCAGCGGTTCTTTCATTGGGAGCTCTATTTTGCCGAGGTGTTCGCCGACAGGGGCGGCTTCGATCTCATCGTGGGAAACCCGCCGTGGATTCAGTATAACTGGAGCGAGTTGGGGATTCTATCCGAGTATGACCCGACCATTGGGATCCGGAACGTATCCGCGTCGGATCTAGAGAAGCGGCGCAAGAATCTGCTGGCCGACAAAGCATTGACCGCCGACTACCTAAATGAGCAGGCCGAGACTCAAGGAATGCAGGCGTATCTGGGTGCGGACCAACCGTATCCGTTGCTCAAAGGTGTCCGAACGAATCTCTACAAGTGCTTTTTGACCCGGGGATGGGAATTGGGGTCGCAGCAGGGGATTGTCGGGATGCTGCATCAGCCGGCGATTTTTGATGATGGGAGTGGAGGCGAATTTCGTCGCGCCATGTATGAACGCTTGGCTCTGCTGACTCGATTCGGCAATGAGCTGCTTTTATTCAAGGAGATACTGCACACTCGGCAATTCTGTTTCACGGTGTCGTCGTGTGGACGGCATACAAAGGTTGAATGTGAATCAATAGGTACGGTGTTTCATCCTCGGACCGTCGACAACTCCTTTTGCGATTCTGGTCGAGGCATCGTGCCTGGATTGAAAACCGAAGATGGCCAATGGGAAACACGAGGCCACAAGAACCGTGTAATCCACGTCACCAAGAAAGAACTCGCAACATTTGCCGCGTTGTACGATCCGCCCGGGACGCCAGCTAACGAAGCGCGGCTGCCGATTGTCCATAGCCAGGAGATGATGCGGGTCCTCGAGCGGTTTTGCGATGTGCCCAAGCTCGCGGACAAGCCTGATGATTGGTACGCGACCATGATGTGGAACGAAACCATCCAGCAAAAAGACGGCACCATCGAACGCAAGGAGAAGGACTGCAAGAAGTCCGGCGACTGGATCGTATCCGGGCCCCACTTCTATGTTGGAACACCGTTTGCCAAGTATCCGCCACCTAGGTGTCCAAATCCCCAGTCCTATCGGGATATCGACTTGACCGAGATCCCAGAGGACTACCTACCGCGTACGCTCTATGTGCCGGGTTGCTCCGCCGCCGAGTATCGCAAAAGGACGCCGGTGTGGAATGGCAAGCCGGTGACCGATTTCTATCGGCATGTGCATCGCACAATGCTTGCAGTGACCGGCGAGCGAACTTTAATATCGGCAATCATGCCACCAGGGGTGGGGCACATTGATAATGTTAGCTCCGTCACGGCAGCGTCGACGGCTTTTCTCGTTGTCATCGAGGGTATGTGCGAATCCATCGTTGCAGACTTTTTTGTACGCACAACAGGCAAGGGACACCTTCGCCGGGGCGATTTTCAAAATCTTCCTGGGCCAAATGCCACAGGTGAGGTCGCTGCACGTACCCTCCGCCTCAACTGCCTCACCAATCACTATGCGGACCTGTGGCAGGAGCTTTGGGATCCGGGGTTCAAGGACGAGGGATTCACCAAAGACGACCCGCGGCTCGGGTCATGGTCCAAGCTCACCAAGAATTGGAAATGGGAGACGCCACTGCGGACCGACTACGAGCGGCGGCAGGCCCTCGTGGAGCTCGATGCGCTCGCGGCGTTGGCGCTCGATTTGACCATCGAGGAACTGTGTTTGGTGTACCGGGTCGGGTTCCCTGTGCTCTACCAGTACGAGAAGAAGAATCGCTATGACCAGCGTGGGCGATTGGTGCCCGGCAAGGTCCTCAAGATGGTCGAAGAGGAAAAGCTGACCAAGGGGGAGGTGCAAGACCCGGACAATGAGAAGGTGAAGTACCTTCTGCCGTTCGATGGCTGCGACCGCGAGAAGGATATGCGGCAGGCCTACGCCGTGTTTGAGAAGCGCATGAAGAAGCCGAAGCGGAAGGCTGGGTGATTCCCTTCACCTGATTGAGCGGGTAACAGCGCTCGGGGCTTTGTCCGGCAGTATTTGGCGCTGGCGCGGCTTGGGATCCTGATCGCGATGCAGATCCAATTTTTTGCTTACGCTGAGGAGGGGAGGGAGTGCGGGGAGAGAAGAATGGCTGCGAATGCACGTCGTCTAGCACTGAATCCCCGTTTCTCTTTTGGTTTGCTTGGTGCTGCTGCTTGCTCTGCGCATCGTCTGGGTTGCGAGCAACGAGCAACGCAGCATAGTGGTCCGGCACAGCAGATGTGAAAAGTCGATGAGAGTGGGGCCGTAGCATGGGATTGAAAACGTACGTGTCGAAGAAGACAGCCAAGAAGAAGACAGCCAAGAAGAAGACAGCCAAGAAGAAGACAGCCAAGAAGAAGACAGCCAAGAAGAAGACCGGGTTTTGACGGCGGCCAGCGATCGGGAAATTGGAGCCTGTTTTCTTGGACTTGCGACGCATATCTGCAGACTGTTTGAATAAATTGTGTTTCGGTGTTGTGAAAACAGATGAGGGTGTCAGGTTTCGTCGGTTCGAAATGGTGGGAGCAAGGAGCAAGGCGTGAAAAAAGATGACGCACACCGTGAGGGCTTCTGGTGGTTACCGGAGGACCCGACTACTCGGTGCCCAGGTGTGTTGGAGTTCGATGAACACAACGAGCCAATTCTGCGGCTTTTCGACAAACCGTTGGTACCCATCAACGCTGATGCAGACTGCGGTTTCCCTGCCATCCTAGGGGAAACACCAGGCGGGCAACGGCTGACCGGGTTGCGCGGTATTAGGAGGACGCACAGTAACACCAGAGCAGACATTGTTTTTGATGGCTTGGTTGAAGGGCTACACCTTGCAGACGGATTCAACGAGAGGGTCGATGGCCTAAGTGTTTCGTTTTCGTCGCTTGAGGTGTGGCTCGGCCATGATCTCTTCGATGTCGAGTGGGGAGATAGCAAGAAGATTGTAGCGACGGCGATGCAACCGCCAATTTGTTCGTATCGGGTGCGTACGTGGCCGGGTGAGCTCCGGTTTGTGTCTGGCATTGATGAAGCGTTGGGTCGGAATACCGGAGTAGAGTTGCGCCATCACGCATTTGTGGAGCTGGTACCGGATACCAGTCAATCAGTGAATTGGCTCATCAGGCAGATGCTATCGGTGAGAAACCTTTTGAGCGTTTTGATTGGATATTGCGTTGACGTTGAGACGATATCAGTAGCTGCAAATCAAGGCTATGAGTGCGAAAGGAGCTTTGGAAAGCTCACCAGGCGGCTGGTTGCATCTACCGAAAGGAAAATTGAGACGATTCAGCGGATGGCTGTTCCATTTCCAAAGATCTCCGACAGTTTTCAGGAATGCGTGGATCGTTGGTTTGATGAGGATGCTCTCACGCCTGTGCGGAATATCCTGATTGGTCCCTCGTATGGCGAAATCGGTCTCGGTGAGGCGCGATTCATTGGGCTTACCCAAGGTGCCGAGGCGTTCCACCGCGCAATCATGCCTGGCGAGTATGTCGAGGGGGAGGAGTGGAGGACAATTTGTCCCGAGATCATGAAGGCTGTTCCGAGCAGATTGGATTCATCGCACCGTGAGAGCCTGAAGAACAGACTGAAATACGGAAACGAGTATTCCCTTAGGAAACGACTCAACGATTTGATGGACTACGTGGGGAAATCATTCTCGGAGCATTATTTCGGCAATGGTAAGAAGTTTGTGAATGAGGTGGTCCACACCCGGAATAGCATGACCCACTTGGATCCAACTTCGACGGATCCAAATGACGACACGCCCATCGATGTCGGCATTGTTGACGGTCTGAGGATTCTGCTCTGGGCGTGCGTGTTGACGCGTCTGGGCATTGAGCAAGAAAATGTAATGGTGGCGTTTAGGAACTTTCGTGCGCTCAGCATTCTCCGCAAGAAAGCGAAGGCCAGGCAGCAGTCAGGAAAGAATTGAGGACACTGGCCCGCGTGGACGAATGTCCACAGGCCAATGGTGTCAGAAATGTCTTGATTGGCAATCATCAACCTTGAGGATCAGCGTTGAATTGTTGATCCAGGCCAGGCGGCTCATGACGGCCAGAAACGGCCCGATCGGAGATGCGGTGGGCGATAGAAGAAGTGGTGCTTGTGGGGTGACAATCAGGGGGGATGGTATTGCCGGCATCAAACCCGCAGCTCCGGAAGGTTGCTTACCCCACTGCTCCCATTCCTGTAACGTGCGTTTTGAGACGCCTAGGAAACGGGCGAAGCGCTCTTGTGTAAGTCCGGTGCCAGCACGCGCCGCTGTGAGTTCCCATTGTTTGGCAGTGTATTGGTTCAGCTCACCAAGAATTGGAAGTGGGAGACGCCCCTTCGCACCGATTACGAGCGGCGGCAGGCTCTCGTGGAGCTCGATGCGCTCGCGGCGTTGGCCCTCGACTTGACCATCGAAGAACTGTCTGCCGTTCGACGGCTGCGACCGCGAGAAGGATATGCGCCAGGCTTTTGCGGTGTTCGAGAAGCTACGCCCGCTTCGTCGTGGAATTGCCGATATACTGCCGATAAATTGCCGATAATTCATAAGAGCGTTTCTTGCGGGACGGGTCGGAGACGACGAGCCAGCCCTGCTTCACCCATTCGGTGAGCAACACCCGGACCATGCGCTCCGAGAGTCCGAGCACCCGCGCCACATCCGCTGCGCCCGGTGTTGCCGAAGAGGCCCAGGACCGTCCGGGCGCGATGATCGAGCTTGCGAAATCCAACGGTTGTGGCAATCACCGCTGTAGTAAGTGTCGCGCTGTCGCAAATTGGCACACAGCAACCACACCAGCTCGGTGCTGGCACTACTTTGCCGACCGCAGCTTTGCCGACCGCAGCTTTGCCGACCGCAGCTTTGCCGACCGCAGCTTTGCCGACCGCGACGCTAGCACGAACCCCCAAGAATGTGTTGGCATCGACAGCAACCCGAGCGGCGCTCCGGCCGCCGCCAGTCGCCGATACCTCGGTCCAAGTGAGTACTCCCGCGCCCGGTGCAAATCAATGCCGCCAGATGGGACAGATGGGACAGGTTTCGGCCGGAAATCCCAAGAGCGTTGTTATTCTTGCTGGTAACACACCACCCGACTCTTGCCGGCATTCTTGGCTTGGAAGATAGCCTCGTCCGCGCATTGAAGCACCAAACTGGGATTGTCGCCATCTTCGGGAAAAGCGGCAACACCACAACTCACAGTCACCCGCAACGTCGTTTCACCAAACGAGATCTCGGTGTTTCGCACACCCATGCACACTCGTTCGGCATATAGGCGTGCATTTGTCTTTTCGCTCTCGACCAACAGCACTACGAATTCATCGCCGCCGACTCGAAAGGCGTAGTCACACTGGCGAGTCAGCCCGGCAATGACTTCTCCGATTTCCGTCAAGACCAATCCGCCCGCGGCATGACCGTGCTCTGTATTGATGCCTTTGAGTCCATCGACATCGAGGTAGACCATGGCGTAGGTGTGTTTATGCCGCTCACAGCGGGCGTGTTCCTTTCCAACCACGGCGCGAAAATATCGAAGGTTGTAGAGTCGGGTAAGGTCGTCTTTGAATGCCAATTCGTTCAGTCGGCCGAGTTCATTCCGAACGTTGGACAATATGACTTGCTGCACATCGACCACGTTGCGTCCGGCTCTGAACCGGGCCAACGCGGCGTCAAGTGCCGCGCGGGCAAGTTGTGTCGACCAAGACCGATCGATGAAACCATCGAAGCTCCCTGCGATCAGAATCGCCGGCAACTCGGGTGCGTCAGATTCCGCAACCAACAATAACGGGATGACGCATTGCTCACAAAAGCTGCACAACTCATCCACGTCCCGCCTAATGTCTTGCCAGGAATTGCCATCTCGTTCAGTCATTTTTGGCAAGACGAGCAACACACACTCAACAGGTTCAATTGCGATGAACCTGAGCCCATCCTCCACCTGCGACAACCACTGTATGGAGCATCGGGGAAGCTCAAAACTATTGAAGTCGGCTGCGCCCAATAGAATTCCCACCGCGGAGACAGGGCTCGTTTGTCCAGCTGAGTTATGGTCCGGCATCCCACCCCCCCGCGCCTCAATCTCATGGCAGGATATCCTGCTACGGGTTCCAGTACCACACAGTGGCCAATACGACTGAATGCTGCAAGTCTCGAGGTTTCGACCCCGCGCCTCATAGATGACGTCATGATACCAAAGCGCCAATTCCACGAGGTCGGCGACATTTCGAGGGACCCCAGAGCCATCCAACTCGCGCAAGCAGTCCGTCAGATGCTCCGTGTTGTGATATCGACGTGTCGGCATCGACCAGTCGTCTCGCAGGCGATCGAAGATACGGTCGGCTTGGGTCGCCTGGCCCTCCGAGACGTTCGACAAGAGCCACGAAGAGACGCTTATGAACCCTCGCCGCCCCGTCGGATTCGAACCACGAGGGTGGCCGTCGTCGAATCCGAGCGCAATCAGCTGGGTGTCACCATAATTGCTGGAAAAGATCCACGGCTGCGCGTTCCAACAGTGCGGTTTCATCCTCATTGAGGGTGCTTGCGTAGGATACAGCGTCGCGTACGCCCGGGGAAGAAACGTCGCCGAAAAGATAACGAAGGTCGGCGATGATGCGGTTGCGGGTTTCCGTATCTATTCCTAACGCCGTGCGGATTTCGTCGACACCCTTCATGGCTACATAGGCGTAGATGTCGAAGCTGTCTTTGGTCTCGTTTGGACGCAGAGAAATTTTCGCCTCAAGCTTCATGGCCAAGAAGCCTGCGGGATCGGGAATGTGAATCTCAAATTCGCCTGAAGGAATGACGACCTTCAAAGGCGTGGCGCGGGCAAGAACGAGATCGGCGGCAGGAAGTTGGGTGAAGCCGCCCGGATTGTATGCTTCGTCAGCTGCGGGAGGCACGAACAGATCGATTAGCATCTCTCCCGCCAATGGGAGGTCTTTGCGCCATCGGTGGGTACGGACTCGCTTGAAGTTGCGCTGTCGGAGAACGTCCAGGATTGCATCGGAACGGGCCCCCGCCTCTTCCACGTCGAAGAGGAGATCAGGTTCCATGGAGTAGCCGCGTTGGATGACGATGTCAGTCGGCGTGTGAACCTCGATGACGCCGTCACCGCCCAACGCCCGTGCTTCGAGAGAGATCACTTGCCCACCCACCAGCGTGATTTTGACGCCAATCATCTGCAAGTCTATGAGCAAGTAGTGCAGCTCATCGAGAATGCACTCAAATCGCTTGGTCTCGTTCACCCGTCCTCCATCTGATATGGCAGCCGCTTGCCGTAGATCCCGACAAGGAAATCAGCCTGTTCTCGGCCCCGCCCGGGCAAAGTGGCAAAGTCCGCTGCTACCTGAGGTAATGGGACTCGACGATAACTTGCAGACTCCATGTGCTCCTGCGCGTCAGGCATTAGCACACCCCCGGCCTGTGTCCACACCTCGGGATCGGGTCGAAGCACCAAGAAGTTGTGCGGTGTGATGCGCTTGAGTTCGAGTGCATCGACGAGGGGGGCGAAGTCACCCGGCCAATAGGCACCGTGCGGTAGGCCTGCCACGTGCACTTGGCTTGGCTCCAAGGCGCTGGCAAGGGTAAAGGCGATCGACCCCGTTTCTGTTCTCCCTATTTGGTCGGCCGCATCGCCAAGGCGTTCAAAGGTTGTATCGGGAGCGTAGAATCCTTCCACGGCCATCGCCGTACGCTGTCCAGACTCGACCCAGGTGCGCAACAGACGCAGTGGGTCGCTCACGTAGAAGCCACTGTGCGAGGTCTTCCTTGCCACGAAACCCTCACGTTCGAGTTTGGTGAGTACGCCGTGAGTGTAGGCGTAGCTCAGGTTGCACAGCGTTGCGAAGGTCTGGACGGACCGGGGTTCCAACGATGGTTCAAAAGCGATCTTGGTGAGGAGAAAACGAATGATGCGGCTGGCCTTGCCGCTGAATAGGCGCCCTTTCCACGGGCGTTCAACCGCTTGTTTGCCCTTGATGTAAATAAAGACGCCGTTGGCGGACACGATGCAGGTGCCGCGCTCATCGAGGATTGCCACGCCCTCGCGTTGACACGCCTCGATGACGCTTGGTTTGGCCGCATCGGTTATGATGGTTGGGAGGAGGTCGGGCGGAGATCTTCGGCCCTCGGCGCGTTGGCGCTCCATTCGCTGGGAGCTCAACGCGAGAAGGCGGCCCTTGAGTTTCGGCACCTGCTGCGCAAGAAGTCGAGATTGGTAGGCCGCAATGAGGGTGAGCTGCAAACTCGGTGTCGATATCCCGATCAAATCGAAGACGGCGGTGCCTCCACGTCCTGGTCGAGTGACAACGATAGGTTCACGGCGCTCCAGCCGCAAACCACCGGGAAATTGCGGTGGTGGGTCCCAAAATGATTCTCGAAGATCTATCATTGATTACTGCATTATGACTGATTATCAGCCAATATTGCAAATTATATCAGCAAACTTGTTGTTGTATGATAAAATCAGTCATAATCGAAAGTTTGTCAGTTCGATTCATCGAGACATTGCTGCACGACACCGTGGGGTCCAATGATTCGGCCGATGCAATGGGCCAGCCGAGCAGTATCTCAAGGTGTGCGACCGAGAAACGTGGTCTCCTTTCGGAACTGTTACGAAACCGGTTTTGACCGGTGCCACCGAGACCCCCGTGCTGGCCACCGAGGCTGCGTGCGAAATTCTGCGCGCGCCGGGGGGTGATTCTTCGGCGGCAGACGACTTGGAGGCAAACCTGGCTCAAGCCCAAGCGGCCGCCGCGGCGGCTCTGGGCGACTAGCCTAGCAGCGCCGATGCGCTCGGTGTTGCCGAAGAGGCCCAGGACCGTCCGGGCGCGATGATCGAGCTTGCGCAAAGGTTCTGGGACGGATGGCGACGGATGGCCTCTCTTCGCCCTTCACCATGGTTTTGGCTGAACGTCGTACCACCTCGAACGTCTCGGCCAACGTGGCGACGAAGTAGTCAACCCACGCAGTGAGGTCCGTCTCTGCCCGACCTTCGTAGTAGTTGTGATGCGGGTGAACGGCCAAGGCGCGGTAGTAGCCAACGAGATCCTTGGCGTGGTGCTCCTCAAGGGACAGGAATCCGTTGAGTCCGTACCCGCCGCGGTGCAACAGGAACGTCGCGAGCAGTCGCGCCGTGCGACCGTTGCCGTCGTAGTACGGGTGAATGGTGACGAATTGATAGTGCGCGAGCCCCGCAGCGAGCGGCACTGGCACGCTGGACTTGTCGGCCTTCACCTTCACCATCCAGCTCACCAAGGCAGCCATCAGCTTGGGGACATCCTTGGCTTCTGGAGGCAGGTACACCATAGCGCCGGAAGCGGCATCTCGGATCACGTTTTGCCCGTCGCGGTACGGGGTGGGCTTGGCACGGGGGCCGTGTTCCACCAGGGCATGGAGCTTTTTGACAAGCTCCTCGGTCACGGGTTTGAAAGCCTTGGCCCATTCTTCAACCTTGATGAGGGCGTTCCAGTAGTTGCGGACCTCGCCCACGTCGCGCTCACGGCCCTGAAACGTCACCTTGGCGTTGACGATGGCCTTCTCGGCTTCGGCAAGGGTCAGCTTGTTACCTTCAATGCGCGTCGAGTAGTGGGTGGAGCGCAAACGGGCCTGGCGTCGCAACTCGGCTTCAACCGCGGGCGAGATGACCAGATTCTCAACGTCGGCCTTGGCGGCCTCGATGGCCATCAAGAGCTTGGCCGTCTTTGGGGTGATCTCGTATGTGGGCTTCCAAATTGTCATCTGCTAGCCCGCTTGGCCGCCTTCGTGGCAACGCGAAATAACTCAGCCAGGTCGGTGACGAGGATGACGCGCTCGCCCCTGATGATCAGGATCGCCTGGTCGATTCTTTTGTGGAGCACGAGCGCGGTGGTTTCCAATGACACCCTTTTCCTCTACCGTATCGGTGGGGTCAGCTGCAACCTTGTCCTCAGGTGTTCCGGTGTTCCGGTGTCCCAGGTGTCCCAGGTGTCCCCAATGTACGAACCCGCTTTTCATCGCTGTTCTGCGCGGGAACCAATGACTTTCCACACCAATGACTTTCCACATGGCGTCGAACGAGAGGCCAGCACTCAGAATACGGCTGGCAGCGAAACCACGCTTGATCGAGTCACCAAACAGGTCCTGCTGTGGGTCGGCAAGGAGGGTGGTTTCGGCACAGCCGGCCACAAACGATGTTTCATTACGCATACTCATTGAGGTATTGTTTCTGATGACCCACCGCCGTCAATGGCGAGATTACCGCACAGCTTCAGGGCGACGCCCACTCCGTGAGTATTTGTTGAACCTCACAGACGTGGACCGGGCCGCAGTTCTCGACGCGATGAGGGCCGTTGCGATGGATGGGCTCCGAGCTGCTCGCCATCTCCGGGGCGAAATCTGGGAGGTTCGGGCCACAGGTGAGAACCGGATTTATCGCGTGTTGTTTGCCGCAGAGGGCCGTTTTGGGCAAGTGCTGCTTTCGCTGGAGACCTTCGCCAAAAAGTCGCAGAAGACGCCGCCTGGCAAGGTTGCCTTGGCGGAGCGGCGCCTCCGCGAATGGCGCGCAAGGGGGGTAGCCGGAGGGCGAGAATCGTAGTATGCTGTTTAGGATATATCGCAGACGGTATAAATGGGACGTGACATGGCCAAGCACTCGAAACGATCGGTACGGGAACCGGATTTCCTCGAAGAGATGATCGAGGAATCAACCCGACGTAACTCTGACTTTCCCAAGCTCATGGCGGCGGCGGCTGAGCGGCGACGGATTGGCGCTCAGCTTGCGAAGCGACGTCAGAAATTGGGGTTGTCGCAGACGAAACTAGCCGCCCGGATGGACACCTCGCAGGCGCAAGTCTCCAAGGTAGAGGCAGGCGCACCTGACGTGCGGCTTTCCACTCTCGAGCGCTATGCGTCGGCGGTGGGGCACGAGGTCCACATCAAGCTGCGCAAAATCGCCGATGCGGCCTGAGAGTAGCTCTGTGAACGGATAATCAGGGAATTGTCTGAGGTCTCAGGCCGCATATTTCAAAAAGATCAGGTTCTATCACGCCGACCACGCGCCACCGCATTTCCACGCGACTTGCGGCGACCACAACGCCATCATAGAGATAAACTCGGGCAGGGTGCTTGGTGGTCGCTTGCCACCCCGTGCAAGGAGCCTTGTCGAGGAGTGGCGCGGGGAGAGACTCGCCGAGCTGAAACGCGCCTGGGTCGATGCCCAGGCCATGAAGCCGCCGCGCAGGATTAAGCCGCTGGAGTGAATATGAAGGGCTGCCAGAACGTCACGGAATGCGTCCAGCTCACCGGTCTTGATACACTCCAACAGAATCTCACTGACCAGCTTTGGGTCCTTCAGCTCAGGGTTGGCGAAGGGTACGCTTTTTGCCTTTGACTTTTGGCCATGACATCCAGGCCTTGAACCAGGGGCTCGATCGGGGGAGATTCGTCCAACCAAATGATTCCCTCTCTAGTCTCTACTCAGATTCAGCGCGGTATCCGCGACTACCTGCAAACCACGTTTGCCTTCAAAGATCCTGCACTCTCCGAGGCCCTCGATCGACTCGTGCGCGATCCGGAGAACGGCCTGTTCAAAGGCCCATACCTCTCTCTCCGCCTGCCGTATCGCACCGCTGACCAAGACGCCTCGCACCTCTTGGATATCGCCCCCGGGTTCGTTCCCTACGTCCACCAGCTTCGTGCCTTCGAGCGCCTGTCGGCCAAGGTCAACGACACGCCTCTCAATACCCTGGTGACCACCGGCACTGGATCTGGCAAGACCGAGTGTTTCCTCTATCCCATCCTCGATCATTGCTCGCGTATGCGGCGCAAACCCGGCATCAAGGCCATCATCCTGTACCCGATGAACGCCCTTGCCACCGATCAGGCCGGGCGACTCGCTCACATGATCGCCGACCATCCCGACCTTTCCGGTGTCCGTGCTGGCATCTATGTCGGCGAGGAGGGGGAGGGCGGCAAAAGAACCCTTATGTCGCCGACGAGCCTCATCACCGATCGCGCTGCCATGCGCGCCGATCCGCCCGACATTCTTCTGACCAACTACCGGATGCTCGACTTTCTCCTCATCCGGCCCATCGACTCGGACCTGTGGGCCCACAACGACCCCGAAACTCTCCGCTATCTCGTCCTCGACGAGCTTCACACCTACGACGGTGCCCAAGGCAGCGATGTGGCCTGCCTCATCCGTCGCTTGCGTGGTCGGCTCGGTGTTGCCAATGACACCCAAGGCTTCACCTGCGTCGGGACGTCGGCGACTGTGTCCTCCGGGAACAATATCCATCCCGACGATCGCGATCCGGACACCACCGACAAGTCTGCTACCAAGTCTGCTACGGAGCTTCTTGCCTTTGCCTCCGCGGTGTTTGGACGGCCGTTTCTGCCGGATAGCATTGTTGGCGAGGACATTCTCAAGGCCACCGAGTATCTGAGTACCGACCTTCTCGACGTGCCCTATCCGACAGATTCTAACGATTCTAACGAGCTCTCGCCCAAGGACGGCGAGAGTATCGAGGCCTACGTACAAAGGCAGGCTGAGATCTGGCTCACCCGCGCAAACCTCGATCAAGTTGCTCTTGATCAAGTTTCTCTCGGCGAGCTGCTGGTTCAGCATCGACTTCTAGGAAGCCTCCTTGCCGCAGTTCGCAAAGGTCCCAAGACGGAAGAGTCCCTGTGCGAGGCCCTTGCCGTCATTGATTCAGACTTCGCGGGATTTGCCGCAGAACAGCGATTGGCGGCTCTGAAGAGCTTCGTGACCCTCGTTTCCTGGGCGAAACGCGAGAGCGCCGGCCGTCTCTTGCCACTTCTCAATGTGCAGCTACATCTGTGGATGCGCGAGATGCGCCGCACCGTACGGGTGGTGGGGGCCGACAAGAGGTTTGCCTGGGACTCGGACCCCAGGCCCCCCACGGTTCGTGCCTTGCCCGCGTTCTATTGCCGCGAGTGCGGCCATTCTGGTTGGCTAACGGTTCTGCGCAAAGGCGACGCCCGACTCTGTGACGACCTTCGCGACATCTATCGCCACTACTTCGACCGGTCGAGCCTGACCCGGTATGTCAGCCTTGGTCACGCCGGCCTAGAGCTTCCCGGCACCGAGCAACGTCTGAATCCCGTGACTCTGCAGCTCACCCCCGATGAGGTGCAAGGTGAAGTCGAGACCCTGCCGATCACGATTCATCACGCGGCCAGCAAAGACAGCGACCGGGACCTGCTCCGCTGCCCGTCCTGTGAATCGGATTTTTCCCTGACCATCGTCGGCGCGCAAAACGCGACCTTGGGTGCGGTCGCTGTCGGGCAAATCTACGGCAGCCGTCTCTCCGCTAAGGAGGAGAAGAAGCTGTTGGCTTTCACCGACTCGGTGCAGGATGCGTCGCACCGTGCCGGGTTCTTCTCCGGTCGCACCTACCGCTTCAACTTGCGCGGCCTGTTCCTCTCGACCCTGAAGACGAACGGAGCGGTGGATCTTGCGGGTCTTGGGCGACTCACCGTCGAGAACACGGACAGAACCCTCACAATGCCGGAGTCGACGGCGACTCTGTTTCCCCCGGACCTCGAGCCCAACCTTGAGCATCGTGCCTTCCTCGACAAACCGCAAAGCACCCGGCCACACGCGCTCACTCGCCTCCTGGAGAAGCGAATCGCCTTTGAAGGCATCATGGAGCTTGGCTTCAATGCTCGTGTGGGCCGGAGCCTCACCAAGGTCGGTTGTGCCGGCATCAAATTTTCGCCGGTGTTGTTTCACAATGCCGTGGAGAAGCTCAGTAAGATTCTACCGGACGAGCACGAAGCTCTCTTTGCCAACAAGAGCAATGGCAAAGAGCTCGTCGAACGTTGGGTCTTTGGACTTCTGCTGCGCCTCGTCGGTCGGGGCGGCATCTACCACGAGTATTACCGAGCGTATTGTCGGGAGAAGGGGAACAAATACCACCTCAGTCCCTATCGCGTGCCAGGGATCCCCCCCATCATTGCCTGGGTACGTAGACCTCGTTTTGCCGCGCTGTTGCCCTCCCATGGTGTGTTTGACCCATGGTTGACCACGGCCCAGAGCCGTTCCTGGGCCTTTGATTGGGCGGTGCGCTGTCTCGGGGGCAAGAGCACGGGTAGGCTCGAAGAGGTCCGCGACAAGTTTCAGATGACCAACGATGCCTACCGGCTGCTCGTCGCGACCTTGTCCCAGGAACCCGGATTGCTGCTCGAAGCAGGCCGGGAAGATGGGGACTGTTTGGCGCTTCGCCCCGAGGTCTGTATTGCGACCACGGATGTGGTTCTTCTGCGTTGCGACAAGTGCGGGCACGCCATCACCGTCGCCAAAGAAGACCGAGATATTATGCTCGCCGGCACCTGCATGGCGTACCGCTGTGAAGGCTACTACCAAAACGATCCCAGGCCTGAGCAGGCCTATTATCGGCAAATCTATGAGTCGGGGGATATCCGCCGCATCTTTGCCAAAGAACATACGGGCCTCCTTGGGCGCAAAGAGCGAGAGAGCTTGGAGCGCATCTTCAAAGAGCAACCAACGGCGGACGCCGCGAACCTGATCGCTTGCACTCCAACTTTGGAGATGGGCATCGACATCGGGGATCTATCGGCGACCCTGCTGTGCAGCGTACCACCCACCGTGGGAAATTTCGTGCAGAGGGTGGGTCGCGCCGGTCGAGCCACGGGTAATGCCCTCTTGCTGACGCAAGCTCGCACACAACCACACGACCTCTACTTCTTCGAAAATCCGCTCGACATGGTTGCCGGCTCGGTTACGGCACCGGGCATCTTCATCAACGCTCCGGAGATGCTGGTGCGGCAGTTTGTGGCCTACTGCCTCGAGCGTTGGAGCCGTGACACCGGACAGACAGCACTACCCAAAGACGTCAAGAACCTCCTCGCCCAACACAAGAAGGGACTTTTTCCCAACAACTTCCTCTCTCACCTCGCCGACAACCAAAAGGGTCTGCTGGCCGACTTCTGCACCCTTTTTGGTGACGTTCTAACCAACGACAACTGCGTGCGCTTGGCCAATGCCGCAGGACAGATCAAAACACGCCTCGAAGCGGCGATCGATCGCACCCAGAAGACCCTCGACGGCTTCTTGGTCAACCTCAGGCGGGTCGAGGACCGCCTCGCCAATCTGGATGCCGACCTGACCTTGGGCGATGAACAGAAGGTACTGCAGCACAACGAGCTCACCCAAGAGCAATACGCCCTGAAGTCGAGAATCAGGCGCACCAACAACGAATACATCCTGAGCTATCTCGTGCAGGAAGGTCTCCTTCCGAATTACGCCTTCCCCGAGTCCGGGGTACGCCTGCACACGACCATCTATGGCGTCCCTCGTGGCGAGGGTGAGCGTCCCGGCGTCGAACAGTACGAATGGGTGCGACCAGCGGCGGCGGCCATTCGTGAATTCGCGCCGTTCAATCGGTTCTACGCCCACGGACGCCGAGTGGCGGTAGACCGGGTATTCGTCGGCACGCGCAAGCGTTCGGATATCGAGCCTTGGGTTTTTTGTTCCAATTGTTCCTACGCCTCCCCGTTCGACGAAGCCCAAGGAAAGACGGCGTGTCCAAATTGTGGGGAAACCGGATTTGCGCAGCAAGGGCAGGTTCGTGATGTCGTGTATCTACGCGACGTCGGCGCGCGCGAGCCCCATCAATCGTCATTGTCGCTGGATAGTCGCGATGAGCGCGAACAGCAGCACTATTGTGTCGTCTCGCTCTTCGACATGGGGAAAGCCGAAGAGAACGAAGCCTATGCCGCCGAGGCGCGTGTGTTTGGCTACGAGTGGTTCGACCGGGTGAGCTTGCGGGAGCTCAACTTGGGTATTCCAGAACGCGGTGCCGAGGAAATCGAGCTGTTGGGACAGAGGGTTGCGGCACCCGGATTTCTGGTCTGCGACGATTGCGGCGTCGTTCTCAACCCCAAGAACAAGCCGAAAGATGAAGGGGAAGAGTCGGGCCCGAAGGTCAAGCACACGCCCCGATGTCTGTCGCGGACGCAGAAGGAGGTCTTCAAATCGATCTTCTTGCAGCGGGAGATCCAAAGCGAAGCCGTTCGTGTACTTCTCCCAGTCTCGACCTTCGAGGTTGAACTGGGCATCGCCAATTTCAAAGCCGCCCTCGAGCTCGGCCTCAAGCGCAAGTTCGGCGGTGAGCCCGCGCATCTCATGATTTCGGAGTATTCCGAGCCCACCGACGAGAACGGCCGCCGACGCTTTCTCGTCCTCTATGACGCAGTTCCGGGGGGCACGGGCTACCTCAAAGAGCTGGTAAAGAAAGAGGGCGCATTCATCGAGCTGTTCGAGCTCGCCCTTGGACACCTGCAGGCGTGCGAGTGCAAACGCGTCGGACCCGAAGAGGACTCGGAGCCGCAGGATGGCTGCTATCGCTGTTTGTTCGGACGAACCAGTGGTCGCGATTTGCCGCTGTTGTCCAAGCGCTACGCAATGAACCAATTGCGCCAGGTGCTCTCATGGGCGAAGAGCCTCGCATGGGTTCCTAGCCTGTCGGATATCTCGGTCGCCGATGTCATCGAGAGTGAGCTCGAAGCCCGGTTTCGCGCATCGTTTCTCTCGATGGCTGAGACAGCGGGCTTCTCGATCCAAGAGATCTTGGTATCGGATGCATCGGGGCAACAGGTCATCGCCCACAAGCTAAAACGTGGTGGCGAGACGATCCGCCTCGTTCCGCAGGTCCGTCTGGGCAGAAGCGATGGCGTCGACGTTCCGTGCGAAGCCGACTTCGTGTTGACTCGGGAAATTGAACGCGAGGGGAACAGAGTCCAAGAAGCCATACCGGTCGCAATATTCTGCGACGGCTTCGCCTACCACGCCTGTCGTCACGACGGCACGTCGATTGTCGACGAAGATGTCGCCAAGCGGACCGCAGTTTTGCGCTCCGGGCGGTACCGGGTCTGGACAATTACCTGGAAGGACGTGGCGGACGCCAAACCAGCCATGAGCGAGGGGGCGTTGTTGTTACCCTCAGCGGGTCACGAGCAGCAATTCTTCCAAGCCTGGAGCAAGATCCAAAAGGACACCCTGGGTGCCGAAGCGGCCCTGTCGGTTTCAGACCACGGCTTCGTTGGTGCCAATGCCGCGGTGCAACTCTTCAAGCTCGCCTGCGAGTACGCTCCCGGCCAATGGCCGGTTGTTGCCACCGCAATTGCCTACGGCCTTCTCGACCGGCCGCCAGCGCAATTCGGCGAGATTGGCTGGAAGGAGTTTGCCGAGAGCCTCGGGGCGAAAGGTGTGGCGGCGAGATTCCAACAGGCGAGCAGCTCTGCAGATCTCGTCGGCGGCCGCGCGGCGACGACCGGCACGGTGGCGGCGGTGGCCTTTGCGACGACGAGCCTCAAAAAAGGAAGCATTGGCCCGGATTGTGTCCGATGGGCGCTGCATCTGGTCGATGACCCAGAGGAGATCAAAAAGGTTGGGTACGAAGAAGAGTGGCGGCGGTTTTTCGGACGCATGAATCTCTTGCAGGCATTGCCCAGGGGAGTGGTCTCGACCAGCCGGGCGGTCGAGACCTGTGTGGATGGAACCGTCGAGCCGACCCAGTCCCATTCGACCGACCCAGATCTACCTCTCTGGATTGCCCAAGCCCAGCCCGACCTCATCGACCTCCTAGCGCCCTTGGCAACGTTCGATTTGCCGGTGCCCGCCGACCTCGACGAGCTCGGGCCCGATGGCGACACGAGCGAATGCTGGGGACAGGCTGAGTACGCCTGGAGGGACGCAAAGGTTCTGCTGCTCAATCCCGCGCTCAACGACGAGTTTGACCGTGACGCAGCCGAGAAGCATGGGTGGACTGTTTTTGTAGCCGACGATTATGACCCAGAGGCTCTCGCGAAGGCCGTGAGGGGGGCGAACAAATGAGCGAACAAGTAGGCCTATCGGTGAGCGCGCAGTTTCTCGAGCAATTGCAAAAGCTCCCGGTCAAAGTGCACAAGAAGGTGTTGGCATTCATCGACAAGTTTCGCGAGGACCCGAAGGCCGCATCGATCAACTATGAGTCGTTGGGCATGTGCAAAGACGACCGAGTTCATTCGGTGCGTTTTGGCGACGACTACCGCGGCATTGTCGTTTCGGAGCGGGCCGGCAAAGAGCACCTGCTCGTCTATGTGGACCATCACGACAAGGCGTATCGTTGGGCCGAAAACAAGGTCTTCGACGTCCACCCGACGTTGGGTTCCCTGCAGATTGTCGATGTCTCCGAGGCTAACGCTGCGGTCGGAGCTGCGCCAACGGTCAAAGTCGAGCCAGAATACAAAGGCGCATTCGGGCATCTGCAAGACGACGTGCTCGTTGCACTCGGACTGCCCAGTCTATTGATACCGAGCGTACGGCAGGTGGGGGGCGAGAAGGACTTCGACCTGTTGGCACCGCATCTGCCTGAGGAGGTGAGAGATCCATTGCGGTGGATCGTGCTTGGCGGCAGCTTGGGTGAAGCCCAAGAGCTCTATCAGCAGTCACCAGAACCGCCGAAGAACGCGGAAGACTTCAAGGCCGCCTTAGACCAACCCGATTCGAAACGACGTTTCGTGAGGATCCGATCGGCCACGGAGCTAGAATCACTCCTCACCGGGCCTTTGGCCAAATGGCGGGTGTTTCTGCACCCGGACCAAGAGGCCCTCGTGCACCCCAAGACGGGCTACAACGGTCCGGTCAGGGTGCTCGGCGGTGCCGGTACAGGGAAGACGGTGGTCGCCATGCACCGGGCTCGCGCATTAGCGCAAGGACTCGAAGAGTCGGCCCAGCGGGTGTTGTTCACCACTTTCTCGAAGGCACTTGCCGCTGACATACAACACAACCTGAAGGTTCTCTACGGCGGTCAAGATCCCCAAAATATCGAAGTGGTTCACCTGCATAGTTGGGCGGCCAAGTATCTCAAGACGGTTGGCATCAACTTCGCCATCGCGACACCCGTCGATAGCCAGCGTCTCTGGACGGATGACGCATTGGGCATCTATTGGGACGGCCGTTTTAGCGAAGCGTTCTGCAAAGACGAGTGGGCCGAAGTCGTTCAGGCCCAGGACATCCGTGATGAGCAGGCATATCTGCGAGCATCGCGAAAAGGGCGGGGTGGTCCAAGGCTCCGCAAGGCCGACCGTGAAGCTTTGTGGAAGGTATTTGCGGCCTATCGCCGGGCATTGGAAGACGCTGGCAAGATGGAATACGCGGACCTGGTGCGCCAAGCCCGCAAACACATCGAGTCCAATCCGGGAACGTTGCCCTACACGTCGGTGATCGTGGATGAGGCGCAGGACTTCTCGGCGGAGGACCTCAAGCTGGTCCGAGCCATTGTTCCCAAGGGTGCCAACGATCTGTTTCTGGTCGGCGACGCTCACCAGCGCATCTATGGGAAAGAGGTAACCCTGAGCTCCTGTGGTATCGACATTCGCGGTCGCGGTCGCAGATTGCGGGTGAACTACCGAACAACCCATGAGATCAGACAATACGCGGTCGCACGGCTCGAAGGTGTCGAGGTCGACGACCTCGACGGTGAACGTGACGACCTCAAAGGCTATACGTCGCTTCTCAGTGGGCCCCACCCAACGGTTCAGTGGTTCGCCCACGGTGAAGATGAGCGCACGGCGGTTGTAGCGCGGATCAAAGAGCTGTTGAGTGACGATGTTGCTCCCGCGACCGTATGCGTCGCTGCGCCCACGAACCAGTTGTTGGATGAGGTGTACAAGGCGGCCCTGGCAGATGCAGGCATCCCTACATTGAGGATCAAAGGGCAAGACAGTGTGCCAATGGGCAAAGGCGTGCGCCTGTGCACCATGCATAGGGCAAAGGGTCTGGAATTCCCACATGTGTTGGTTGCGGGCCTCGGCGACACGCGCTTCCCGCATCCCATCGACGACGAGCTCCACGACGACCCGAGGTCAGTCAAACAACACGAAGACCACCAACGCCGCCTGCTGTTCGTATCAACAACCCGAGCCCGCGACACGCTGTGGGTGAGCGGGTGGGGTAGGCGGCAGTTGTTGTAGACGTAGACGGTTCAGGGGGACTAGCATGTCTGTGTTGGTCGAAGCGATCTCGGTTGTAGTTCGGCGGGATTCTGTAGCGCGTCAGTTCCCCGGCGGGTGGCGCGATTCTGTCGACCTCGTTGTGTCCGTTTATTCATCGCATCAAATCGCCTCCCGGAACACGTCGCGCAGATCATGGTTGAGGTTGAAGCGATGGGATGATCTACGACGAAGGCGAGCGGCGGGATGGCCAGATTGTCCAAGCAGCTGTGGACCCGCCGCCCGTCGATGATGTCGCCATGGAGCTGTACTGTCTAAAATGTGCCAGCGGCCCCTGGTGCAATACGACGAGGCGCTTCTTCTGGCGCGTCAGAGCGGTGAGATGACAACACTGACATCGCCATTGTCTTCGGCGCTGGTCGAAGTCGACGTCATCCCAACGGAGGCCCCCGAGCTCGCCTGCCCGCATGCCGGTGTAGACCGCGGCGGCATACAGGGCAACGAAACGGCGTTGCAATAGTGTATTATTTTGATACTCTATTGCCATGCCTGGGAGAGTCTGGGAAATGGCCTTCGAGGTCGCAGTCGATCACTACGGCTACGTGACGTTCGCCGACCTCAAACATCTCGGCGCAGACCCCGTGCGGCTGCGCCAGTGGCATCTCCGAGGTCAGGTGGAACGGGTCAGCCACGGTGTCTACCGTTTCCCCCAGGTCCCGGTGACGCCGCTTGGCCCCTACATGCTGGCGGTTCTTTGGCCGAGCGGCCGCGGGGTGCTGAGCCACGACACCGCTCTCGAGCTCCACGAGCTCTGCGATGTCAACCCAGAGAAGATCCACATCACGCTGCCTCTCAACTACCGCCCGCGCCGACAAGGAGGGCAGGCATACGTCGTCCACCGTGAGGACCTGCCCAAGAACGCCGTCGCCCAGCACGAAGGGATCCCCATCGTGACGCCCGCTGTTGCCATCCGACAGGCGGTCGACACAGGTGTGCCGCGTCAGCTCATCAGGCAGGCCATCGACACAGCGCGACGCCTTGGGCGTGTCTCTGCAAAACAACTGGACACGCTGGCGCGTCGCTTGGAAGATGCGGCATGACCGACCATCCTCTCGACCGCCTTGCTCCACGTGGGAAGCCGCCCACGACCGTGCGGGCTATCGAGACCTGGATCCAACAGGCCGAGAAGAAGGTGATCTTGAGGGGTGGGGGCAGAATGGGGCTTTCGGCCACCTACGGCTCGTCGTTGGGTAACGGCCGTTGGCATCGCCATCTGGGCTCTTCTTCTTCGCTTCCTATGGACCTGACCGCCGCGCACCAACACTCGATGCCCTTGGCGTAGCGGCAGGGGCCCTTTTGAGATTCGTCCGCAAAGCCAGGGGAACACAATTGAGAGTGCATCGTGTCCGCCGCGGCTGCGGTCGGAGGGCAGGAGATGAGGGTTGGGGACGAGGATGCGCAGGAGAATTGCAGGACGATGAGGGCAGGGAGTAGAGTGCGCATTGCGCACTCCTACTGCGGGAGAACAGCAGCGGCAACAGGGAGAGCAATATGAACGAGCAGGAATACCGACGCGACGTCGAAGTGCGCGATGAGGCGATCGAAAGACTCAAGAAGGCCATCGAGAATCAACGTGAGGCAATCGCAGAGCGAGACGAGATGATTTCCGAGCTTCAGGAGCAAATAGTCTCTCTGGAAGAAAAATTGGCTGGGCGGTAAATCACCGCCGATCTATCCCGCCATTCGGATTCATTGGCCAATGTGCCATTTCTCCATCAAGGCGTCACTGATGCGAGCGAGCTCGGCTCCACCGAGGGCTCGGTCGTAAAAAACCACCTCGCCTATGTGACCGTGGTACCAGTAGGTGTGGTTGGGGTTGATGAGAAGATTGCCTATGCCGATGGGTCCATCGAGCTTCAACGAGACCTGATGGCAATCATCTACGACGCCGACACGGTTGAGCAAGACGAGCTGACGCCCATTGTCGTACGACCACGCAATGACAAACGGCGATTGGTGCAATTGTGCGCCGAAGGTATGCCCCATGGTTGGTGTTGGATACGGGTTGATGTGCACCTTGTGATTGCCTGTCTCGGGCTCAGGCCCCGCGATCATAGCGTTGGTGGCGATATCCAAGATTCGGGCGTAACCTCCTGGTTGAGTAGCCGCAGATTGGGCCACGACTACGGCAGTGAATGTCTGACCCCATTGTCCAGCGGGAGTTTGTAGCGCCGCCCCGCCTGCGAAGCGGATCGCGTCGAATCCGTTGATGGCCCCTTTGACCAAAACGGGCAGCGCCATATCGCCGGTTGGGGAAGCATTCCCGAGAAGCATCAACTTCTTGTTCGTAGCTGATCGGACCGCAGCCCGTGCATGGTAGCCGTGCGCTGAACGATCCCGCCATGTCAGGACGTGTTTACCTGACCCAAGCTGATAGCCGTTGGCCGTGCTGGCATCGTAATGAAAGCTGGCGGTGCCAAGCAGCGCTTCCAAGTCGCTCGAACCGTTTACTGGCCAAGTTTGTTGGGACGCGTCTGTGTTTTCAGGTGTATCAGAGGGCGAGCACAGACGTGCTTGCGGCCAAGCTGGAGTTGAGCGTGGGTGCTGACTGCCTATTGATAGCCTAGTGCCTGGCGCATGGGGTGAGGCATTTGCAGACAGGGTTGTTTGCTTCGATTCTGCTTCTTGTACTTGTGCCCCTGTGGTAGCCGCGGCTGGCGTTGCGGACCCCGGCCCTGGCTTGGCAGGTTGCGAGGTTGTCCCGGAGCAGCCGACGAGCAGCACCAAGGAAAGAATAGAGTTCCGATTGATCATGGCAGCTCCCTATTTGCCGAGAGCATACGACCAGGTCCAACCCCAACCAAGCTTCGTCGGGACTGCGACCGCCATCCACCTCTTATGCCTCCATGCCTATTCCAGCGAGGCTGGTTAAGAAGCTTCTATTGAGACAGTACGATTTGGCCGTATAGGTCAGTGAGCGCGGATACGATGAACGGTTGGTCAATGGCGTTCATGATCCCAAACATCTTTTCTGCGCCGTTGTTCTGATGAAAAATAATCTCAGAACTGCTGAGCACCTTCTTCTTGTACACAATTGCGGACAACTGCTCTACTTCGAAAGTGATGCTACCCTTGGTTGCGATCAATGCCTCTTCTGGAAGCTCCGCTAGGCGTTCAACGATCTTGTTCTTTGAGGAATCTCCAGCAACGTTCATCG
>Ga0156400_1351_pt1 | contig 26029 bp, 23 predicted proteins | sample RifOxyA3_FD_108044 | JGI IMG/M metagenome (GOLD analysis project Ga0156400, IMG submission 108044) | Deltaproteobacteria bacterium RIFOXYA12_FULL_58_15
GTTGCCGAGGAGTTGTTCTATTCCCGACGCATCGGCGCTCCCCCCCACGGTGACCTCGACGCAGACACAGTCCTTGGCCGGGCCCCAGAGCAAACAACCATCTATGGCGCAGTCAAACTGGCTGGCAAAACGGGGGGTGGATGGTCCCTCGGTCTGCTCAACGCAACGACGGCCGATGAGTACGCAAACCTCGTAAATGGTGGCCGTGAAATGGTCGAGCCCCTCACGAACTACTCAGTGCTCAGCCTGCGCAAGGATCTCGATCACGGAAACACCCAACTGGGTGCCGCTGCCACCGCTGTGCATCGCACCTCTGACGCCGCCCAATTCAACCTACATGAGCAGGCCTATGCCGGTGGGCTCAGCCTAGATCACCGCTTCTGGGACAACAAATGGCTGGTGCAGGCAAAAACCTTTGGCAGCGCCGTCTTCGGCTCATTCGCCGCCGTGACCGCAACTCAAGAGGCATCGCAGCATTACTATCAACGTCCAGATGCCGACCACCTCCATTTTGATCCCAAACGCACGGCGCTTTTGGGATATGGCGCACAATACCTGGTCGGAAAGGTCGGTGGCGGCCCTTTGCGCTTTGGTCTCGGCGGCGACACTCGCTCGCCTGGGTTTGAGGTGAACGATCTCGGTTTTCAACACAGCGCCGACTACGCAGTGCAGTGGCTTTGGCTGCAGTACCGTAACGATGAGCCGGGCCCGGTGTTGCGCAACTGGTCGGCAAATTTCAACGGTTGGACAGTGCTCGACTACGGTGGCACCAACCTCAGCAACGGTGCCAACATCAATGCCTGCGCACGTCTGCTTTCTTACTGGGACGGCTCGTTCGGCGTGAGCCGCAACGAGGACCGTTGGAGCACAGGCACCTTGCGTGGCGGACCCGCTCTGCGGGGAGTACCGAGTTGGGGGTTCTGGTCCGAGCTCGGCTCCGATTCGCGGCGCGCCGTACACGGAAATGTCTCGGGCTCTGCACGACTCTACGACGAAGGTGATGCGCAAAAATGGCAGCTTTCAGCGGAGCTGACATTCCAAGCCATGAGCAACCTCGAGCTGTCGATCGCGCCGTTTTGGAGCCGCAACCTCAATGACCAACAGTATGTGGAGAGCGTCGGCGACCGCCACCTAGTCGCCAGAATGGACCAAACGACCCTCGGCACCACTGTGCGGGTAAACTACACGTTATCCCCCACTCTGAGTGTTGAGCTCTACGCCCAGCCCCTCGTCAGCAGTGGCCAATACAAAGACTATCGCGAGGCGAACCGACCACGGGCACGCAAGTACGGCGATCGATTCGCCACTGTCCACACAACACGAGCCATCGATGAGATCTCCATCGATCGCGACGACGATGGGCAAACCGACTACTCAATAACCAAGCCGGACTTCAACTTTCGTGAGCTCCGCTCCAATTTGGTTCTACGTTGGGAGTACCTACCCGGTTCGACCCTGTTCCTGGTCTGGAGCCACGCCCGCGCAAATGAAGCCACCCAAGGCCGTTTCGATCTCGACTCCGACTTCGAGGCGCTCGCCGACGAAGCTGGCGAGCACGTGATGATGTTGAAGCTCAGTTACCGATTCGAATCGTGAGCGGCGGCCGGCTCTTTTGCACAACATGGGACGTCACACCAAATCACGCCATTTCTGTTCCTGCTGTCAACGTCAGGTCAACGGAGAAGACAGGCTCTTGTATTTCAGACAATGCCGGTCAGAACTCTGCGATGTCGCGGACTGGCGTCAATGCAGTTGACTGGCAGCGCTACCTGAACGAAGGGTTGGCGGTTGGCGGCAGAGTCATAGGCTGTAGTAGCATCGCTCACAACCAGCACCAGGACGGTTTGACATGCCTCAAGCAAAGAAACCCGACCGAAAGAAAAAGGCGTCTCGTCTGTCCAAGCCCAAGGGTCGAGCCGCCCTCCAGTTAAAGGTTGTTCTTCTTGGCTCAGAGCCGCTCGTGTGGCGCAGGATTCTCGTGCCAGGCAACTCGACGTTCTGGGATCTCCACATGGCCATCCAAGATGCCATGGGTTGGATGAACTGCCATCTGCACGTGTTCACAGACAACATTCGACAGATACCCAGCCAAATCCAAATTGGGATTCCCGATCCTGAATACGGTGATCCTGCCAACAACATGCAGCCAGGTTGGGAAATCGGCATCAAGCAGTTCTTCGAGAAGCCTGGCGATTCGATCCAGTACGTGTACGATTTTGGGGACGGCTGGCAGCACGAGATTGAGTTCGAAGGTCGTGTCGAAACAACCAAAAGATTGCCACAATGCCTCGATGGTGCTCGCGCATGCCCACCGGAAGATTGCGGCGGTCTTGGAAGGTTTGGAGACATCGTAAGGGGCGACATCGACGACGAGTTCAGGGAGTGGCTAGGAGACTATGACCCGGCGAGATTCGATCCTCGGAGGGTTGGATTCACGAATCCGACGAAAGCGTTGAAGGAAATGCTGGACGGCTGAACCAACCTGAGTGACAGCGAGTGAAACATGCGCCAGTCTGACGCACTCAGGCCCAAGAAGGCAAAGACAGGAGCCGTCACCGGACGTCCAAATCGCCACGATTTTTTCTGAAACCCTATGACGACACTCCCGCACGGTTGAGGGTCGACGCCGCATACTCGAAAGTGTGAGAACAGAACCTCAGGCACCGGCTGACGCAATTGGCACAGGAGGTATTCGATTCACCTCCTCATTTGACGCAGTCACAATTTCAATTTACAGCCTGGCGGATGGACAGACGCGCACCTGCGACAAGCCACTCGAGAAAGGCATGCCGTGTTATGTCAACGGTCTCCCAGCCGGTCCCGCGACTGTAACCTTTAAACTTGGCGATGAGCAGTTCGCCCGAAAGATCGTCATTCGTGCGGGCGATCTGGAGCGCCAGATGCAACTGGTCGACGGCCGCCTCGGGGCTACCCCGTGGATCGTCGGAGCTGTCGTCTTGATTATGTGGCGTTTCTAACCGTTTTCATGGCTCAGTAACGCGCGAGCTCGACGATGGCGTCGAGGACGTCATCTGTCTGCGGCAGGATCGCGTCTTCGAGAACTGGATGGTAAGCGACGAAAGTGTCGAGAGAGGCGACGCGTTTGACTGGGCCGTCAAGGTAGTCGAACAGATCGCTGGCGATGCGGGCGGCGATCTCTGAGCCGGCCCCCCAACTCAGAGAATCCTCGTGGGCGATGATCACCTTGCCAGTCTTCATGATACTCGCGCGTATCGCATCCCAGTCGTAGGGTACGAGGGTGCGCAGGTCGAGGAGCTCGACATCAATGCCCTGCTCCACCGCATGCTTGGTCGCGTCTGCGGCGCGTTTGACCAAGGCACCGAAGGTGAGCACGGTGATGTCGGTGCCTTCGCGCAGGACCGCCGCTTTGCCAAAGGGGATGGTGAAATCGGGCCCAGGATATGGCGCGCGGTTGTATGTTTGGCGATAGAGATGTTTGTGCTCGAGAAACAGGACCGGATCGTCACATCGAATGGCCGTGTGCAACAAACCATTGGCGTCGAGAGCATTGGATGGAATGACCACCCGCAGTCCCGGGATGTGCGCAAAGATCGATTCGCCGGTTTGCGAATGATATACGGCACCACCTTTGAGATAGCCACCATAGGTTGAGCGTATCACCACCGGGCAAGAAAACGCGTTGTTGGAGCGCCACCGCATAAGCGCGAGCTCCGAACGAATCTGCATCAGCGCTGGCCAGATGTAGTCGAAGAATTGGATCTCGACGACCGGCTTGATGCCACGCAAGGCCATTCCCACCGCGCGACCGACAATATTGGCTTCTGCCAAAGGGCTGTTGAACACTCGGTGTGAGCCGAAGCGGCGCTGCAATCCGTGGGTTGCTTTGAATACACCACCTTTGCCTTTAACTTCTGTGAGCGATTCTTCCCGTGATGCATCGGCGACGTCCTCGCCGAACAAGACGACACGACTGTCTCGTGCCATCTCGTCACGAATGGCCGCATTGATCATGTCGACCATGGTCGCGTCTTGGTCGTCCTCACCACTTTGCGGCACCGTTACCAGCTTTGGACTGGTCGGATCAAAATCGGCAGAGAATACATAGTCCATCACTGTCGAAGGGTCCGGCGGCACAGCTCCTAGGGCCTCATCTCGCGCGGTGCGCAGCTCATCATCGACTGCGTGAGCAAGACTGTCGAGTTGTTCTTCTGAGACACCATGCTCACTGATGAGTCGTTGCCGATAGACAACGATGGGATCACGTTTGGCGTCCCGGTCGCGATCCTCGACGGTGCGATAGAGCCGCTCGTCATCACTCATCGAATGCGAGTAGGGTCGAACCACGTGTGCGTGCATGAGCACTGGGCCCTTGCGCGCGCGCACATAGGCGACACCCTCTTGCCAAGCATCATAGCTCGCTTCGGGGCAACAGCCATCAAACTCGAGACAGAGAAGATTGGGATAACACGACACCAGCGCGGAGATGGAGCCGCCCGGAGTCTGAAACTCGACGGGCACTGAGATAGCGAAGCCATTGTCTTCAATGTGAAAGATGACGGGCAGTTTGGCGATGCACGCAGTGTTGAGAGCTTCGTAGAACTCCCCCTGGCTGGTGGTACCCTCCCCCGACGATACATAAACAACCTCATCGTCTTTGAACTCGCGACGTTCTAACGCGCCTTCGGCGAGGTCGGCCCACATGATTCCAGCCTCCGCGCAACCGACGGCGTTGAGAAACTGAGTGCCCGTGGGGCTCGATTGCGAAACGATGTTGTGCTGTGCGTGTCCCCAATGGGAGGGCATCTGCCGTCCGCCAGAGGCAGGATCGTCCGCCGCTCCCACACCTTGGAGCAACATCTCCGTGGGAGTGACGCCAATCCCCAAACACAAGGCGCGGTCTCTGTAATAGGGGAAGAACCAATCGTACCCCGATCGCAAATGCATGGCCGCGGTTACCCCAGTGGCCTCGTGTCCGGCACCGGATATCTGGAAGTAATACTGATTCTGACGCTTGAGTTGGATTTCCAGATCATCGAGGCGACGACTCAGGAGCATCGTGCGATAGATGTCGAGCCGTTGCTGCAAAGTTAGAGCCGCAGTGACGTGGTCTGTCGTCGCTATCTCTACGGATTCCATTTGCGAAAACCCGTCCTTGTTTTGCCGAAAGAGTTGAAATGTAGGGATCTTTCTTCGATAGACAAGGGTTGCCTTTCCACCAAATATGCTCAAAAAGACGAGCCGCGGTATCTCGCAGGGCTGCGTTGGCTGAAGCAGAAATCCAAAAAGTAATTCAAGGGAGACCGAGTGGCGACCGGTGACGTTATTACACCCAACCAGCGTGCAAGAGGGGTTTCTAGCGGCACCGTCCCCGGGTAGACTCAATCCATGTCCGACCGCGTATTCGATATTCTGGCGCAACAGCAGAATCTTTCCCACGACATCGTCGACACCGTCAAAGGAGACGAAGAGGTCGTCGAGTCGCGATGGGACAAAAGCGGCGAATCCCTGCGCAAGCTCGCAGCCAAAGTGCAGAAGATCGCAAAGCTGCGCCAGAGCCTGTGGAACAAGACTCTAGTCAGGTCTTTGGTTGCGCTGATACGCAGGGCCCTCGCTGACGCACAGGCACAGGCAAGCGCGGAAAACTCACACAATGAGTATGCCATACAGCTGGCCGTTGAAAGCATACGCGCGCAAATCAAACAGCTCATCGATCAGCTCGAGTTTCCCCCAGAGCTCGCCGATTCCCCAGAAATCAAGCAGCTCATCGAACAGCTCATGCCCAAGGGGTCGATGCACAAGTCGCAGGCCAAGAGCGAGTTCAGCCGCGGCTCCAACCTGCGCGGCAAGATCAAACGCGAGGTGATGACACAACAGGTAGCCGAGGCCGTGAAACAAGCGGCGAAGATTGCCGCGCAACGACTCGCGGCCTCCGGGCGCGATGTTGGCGCGCAACAGCAATTCTCGTTGCTCACCCTCGATCACATGGCGCGCCTGTTGAAGCGCAAGATTGACAAGAAGAAGAAGAAATCCGTCGGTCACACGCAAGATGTAGCCAACGCCGAGGAGGTCGAGGAAGATCGCGAGCTCCAGGAGATGCTCGAGATCTTCAGCGCCAAAGCCCTCGAGACCATGCGCGCTTTGCGCGAGGAGATCGCCCCCACCTGGGCTCCGGACCAACAGCCCTGGCTTATCCACGAAGCCGACCAGCAGGTCTATGAAATCATTCTTGCGTGTATCCCCAAGGAGCTCTTCGAGGAGACCGCGGCGTATCAAGAAATCCAAGACCTACGCGCTGGCCAAGCGGTGTTCACCCTGCGCGCCGCCGATAGGATTGCCGACGGTGCGGCCCGCAAGCCCTGACGCCGCCATCGAGCATAACCGAACGCCTCAACGGGCAAGTGGAATCACCCGACCCATCAACGGGCAAGTCGAATCGCCATGCGTAGAGCCGCGAGCATTCCGGCGGCGTTGATATCGTCACGAGCAACGCGGTCGTATGCGGTGCCGTGATCCGGCGAAGTGCGTGGCACCCGCAGACCCAAGGTGACGTTGACGCTCGCGCCAAGGCCGAGAAGCTTGACGGGGATCAGTGCCTGGTCGTGATACAGCGCCACGACGCCGTCAAACTCGCCGTCGAGTGCACGGCGAAACAAGGTGTCGGCGGGAAAGGGTCCTTGCAGATCGATGTTCCTGCTTTTTGCCGCATCAATGGCTGGTTGTAGCAGCTCTCGTTCTTCTGTACCCATCAATCCCGCCTCACCAGCATGGGGATTGAGGGCCGCGAGCGCCAAACGCGGCCGATTGTTTGTCCAATTGGAAATGGCACGGCTCAAGAGCTGTGCAACCTCGAGGATCCGTTCAGGCGATGTATCGTCGAGGACCTGTCTGAGCGGAATGTGATCGGTGGCAAGGACGACCCGGAGTCTATCTCCAAGAAAGGCCATGGCCACAGGACCGTCGCCGAGCTCTCGGGCCAAGATCCATGTATGGCCGCGGTCTTTGCAGCCCGCCATCGCCAGTGCTTCCTTCGAGAGCGGTGCGGTCACCAAGGCATCGACGCCGCCAACCTTGGCATCCTCAATGGCCGCGTACAAAGCAGCGAGTGCCGCTTTGCCACTCGCTGCGCTCGGCTCACCCCGTGGTCCATTGAAATGGACTTGTGGGTGCGCTTGGGCACCAACCCGGTGTGACATGCTGTTGGTGATTTCGCTAGGGCCGTAGAGATGAATCTCGATGCCTTCGCGGTCGAGAGCACGCACAGCGGCCTCGGTCACTTCGGGGCCGATACCAGCGGGGTCACCGAGCGTCACGGCAACACGAACAATCGTTTCGGTCATAGGCTGCGCAAAATACCAGGTGCGCCGCCAGGACGCACGTCTGGGACCGGAAAACCGTCCCGCCATAGCGGTTCTAAAACAGTCGGGCCGGCCGCGACCAACCCTGTCAGTTGGATTTGTTGAAGGCGATGCCGTTGTAGCTCACGTTCGAGCAGTCGGAGGCGAAGTTGCCGCTGACCTGCCCCCCACCGCACACCACATCGGCGACGTGGGGGCCTCGGGGGACCGCTTGACACGATGCCTTCTGGCCGGCGTAATCCATGCTCACTGTGTTGGGGGAAAAGAAACGAGCGGCGCCAACCGCGGAGATGGTTGATCCGCATCCGTGGTTGAAGCTCGGCGTGTCGCGCACGGACTGGATCGCCTACGAGCACTACCAAAAGGCGGCCCGCGAGGCGGCTTACCCGCCGGTGGCCCTCAAGGACTATGTGGCCACCCACATCCGCGAGCACGGATTGTGGATCGACTACTTCCGCTATCGACGCATGCGCATTCAGCAAGGCCAACAGCCCGACGACTTCCAGACCTGGTGCGCAAGACATTGAAGAGGCGAGACAGCTCGGCCGCGGCACCGCGAAAGCTGTGTTTCGCTCTGGAATAGAGATGTGAGGCCATGCTGGCAAGAATGTCTCCGCGCACCACCTGTCCCGATCAGGATGCCTTCTTCTCGCGGATCAGTTCACGGATGATGACGGAGCCCGGCACGCCACGCCGTTTTGCGAGACGTTGCAGCGCGGCCATCTCCTCGTCATCGAGGCGAACGCGATAGACGTGCGCTCGCGGATGTCGAGTCGCCTGCGGCTCGTAGACGAGTTCCTCGCCCACGTCGTCGGGCGGTGGATCGATCTCGTGCTCGTGCCAGAACTCGATCTCCTCGGCCTCGGTGGCGAAGCTCGGCAGCGGTTTCTTCCAGGGCCACAGCTTCTTCTTCGTTTGTCGTTTCGTCATCGTCGCAAGCTCCTCTGCCAACGCAGGTACCACTCGAGGTCTCGATCCGAGAACGGCCAGCCGGTGATCGGACTCAGGATCCCGTCCGGGCGCGGTGCCGCCACGATCACCAGGTATCGCCCGCGGCAGGTCCGACCGTAGATGAGCAAGCGCCGCTCGTCGCCCGGTCTTCTCCGCTGCTCGACGATACGCGAGGGAGGGCAGCGGCCGGAAAGCACATCATCGACCTCCTGCCGCCGGCACCGGTGGCGCTCGGCGAAGTGCCGCCGGTTGGCAGCGTCCCATTCGATGCCGGTGACCTTCACTGCTTCAATGTAACCGTCATCCATTTTGTAGTCAATAAGACTACGAGACGACTGTGACTTGCTTTCCTTCTCACAAGAACGAGCGTTGGAGCGGCGTGTGTTTCTTGGCAATACCCCTACTGTCATGGATGGCGACTGGTCTATATGGATTGTCACCATGACAAGAGTTGCCCTCGAACCTGCCACCGTCTTGCATCCGCATCCCGTTCTGCTCGTCGGCACCTACGGTGTGGACGGCAAAGCGAATCTCATGAACGCTGCGTGGGGGGGTATCTGTTGCAGCAAGCCCCCCTGTGTGGCGATCTCTTTGCGTGAGGCGACGCTCACCTACCACAACATCTTGCACAGCCGGGCATTTTCCGTGGGCATCCCATCGCGGGAGCACGTTGAGATCGCCGACTACGTTGGCATCGTCTCGGGTCGCGACCGCGACAAGTTTGCGGACACTGGACTCACCTCGGTCAGAAGTGAGAAAGTGCAAGCTCCGATTGCCGCTGAGTTGCCCTTCACCTTGGAGTGCCGGCTGTTGCAGCATCATTGCCTCGGTCTGCATACGCTCTTCGTCGGGGAGATCCTCGGCATCGTCGCCGATGCCGACGTTCTCGGTGACAAGGGACTGCCGGACATCGAGAAGACCCAGGCGATTCTCTACGGCGGCTTTGGTAGCAATCACTACTTCGCCGTGGGCGAGAAGCTCGGAAGAGCTTTCTCAATAGGCAAGGGCCTCAAGCCCAATACGTAATCACGCGCACGCCCTGTACACCACAACAACGCTCGCCTGCGAACGGTTCCCCGCCACAAAGCGCTGTTGTGTGGCGGGGCGACGACCTCTCAGTTGCCACCACCAGCCGGGCCATGGCCACCGCCACCACCGGGTCCACGGGGTCCACCGCCGCCACCGGGTCCACGGGGTCCACCGCCACCGGGTCCACGGGGTCCACTGCCGCGGGGACCACCGCCACCAGGTCCACGGGGACCACCGCCGCCGGGCCCACGGGGTCCATTGCCGCCGGGTCCACGGGGTCCGCCGCGACCTGGTCTACGACCTCTGCCGCCCGGTCCGCCAGCGCGCCCGCGCTCGGCCATCTCTGCCTTTTTGCGGTCGGCTGCTGCGGCCTCCATGCTGAACGGACCGGTCAGATCCTCGGGGTTCGCTTCTTTGTTTGCTCCATCAGACCTTCCCCGGCCACCGCCGGGCCCGCCGCGGCCGCGTGGTTTGCCGCCGCGGCCACCGCCACGACCACTCTCGCGATCTCTGTTGCCGCCCGCACTCGGTACCATGTCGACAAGATAGGCAAACTCGCCGACCTTGGTGGCCCGCGCCGGTGCTCCTTCGATCTCAACGACCGTTACTTGGCGCACTCGATCGATGGTTTTGCTGACGAGACCCAACGCATCAACGAGTCGCGCCGCGCGCTTGTCGTCGATGTGCATCTGCTCCATCAGGACGGCCGCATCGGCGGACGGGCCGTCTGATGCCGCTGCCTCGTCGGCAACTTCATCAGAATCAGAGACCGATGCCGCGTCGTCTGCGGGCGATGCCTGTGCGGCGGCATCTGCGGGAGTCGCATCATCTGACGATGCCGCGTCGGCCATGGGAGTCGGCTCTGCGGCTGGTTTTGCACTCTTGTCGGCGTCCTTCTTGGGCGCGTGCTGCGACAGGTGCTGTTTGGCGGTCTTGAGAACGATAGAATTGAACTGGGTTACGGTTTTCATGGGTCGCCGCCTATCACGATTGGCCTGTCGTTGGACAGAAATAGATCACGGGTTTTTCACCCCAGGTGTTTGTCCTATGTCCACCTGCCAGGTGTACCTTGGGACCGCGTCGGGCCGATCCCCTCGATTTCGGCGAACCTCAGATTCGGAATCGTTTCAGCTCTTCCTGGAATTCGTGCACCTCACTCTTGACATCTTCAATGACCGACTCGAGTTTCTGCACCGACTCCTCTTGCTCCTGACCAACATTCTTGATGCCGCTCGCGGCGGCCAAGGCGCGCTCGGTTTCAAGACCTTGAGCCTTCTGTGCCTGTTGAACGGACGCTGCTGCCTCATTAACACTGCGAATGGCTTGCACGGCGAGCGTCGAGCTTGCGGCTTGGGTCTCTGTCGAGCTGCTGACGTTCGCCGTCAACCCGCGCATGTGTTCAGCGCTTCTGGCGATGTGCTCGGCACTCTTGGCCTGTTCGATGGCTGCACTCTTGATCTGCTCAGCGTTCTTCGTGACTCGCAAGACCGCACTGCTCACGTCTTGGGCGGCACGGGTTTGCTGCTCGGTGACGGCTGCGATGGTCCTGACCATCCGCGAGCTCTCGTTGGCAGACGCGACAATTTCGGAGAAAGCACTGTCGGCGCGACGACCCACCTCAAGTCCGTCCTCAACGCTCCGCATGCCAGTTGTCGCAGCATCGAGCGCGTGGCTCGACTCCTCGCGAATTGTGGTGACCAGACCAGTGATCTGTCGCGTTGAGGATTGCGTGCGGTCCGCCAGACTCTTGATCTCGTCCGCGACAATGGTAAATCCTCGACCGTGCTCGCCCGCCTGGGATGCGATGATCGCCGCATTGAGAGCCAATAGGTTTGTTTGTTTGGTGACGTCTTCAATCACGCCGATGACGTCGCCAATGTGTTGGATACTCCCGGCCAAGGTTTGCATGGCTTGTTCGACCACCTGCGAACTCTCGCGAATCTTCTCGATTCCTCGCAGTGTCTGCGCGAGAGCCGCGCCACCTGACTGTGCATTCTCGGCCGCTTTTGAGGACAACTCCTTCGTATGTGCGGCGTTGTCCCGCACCTCTTTGATGGCCTTCTCGATCTGTTCAGTAGCACCGAGAGTCTTCTGCAGAGTCTTGCTTAGGTCATCGATATTTTTTGCCGTCTCTCCTACAGAGGACGCCATCTCAGAGATTGCCGAGGATGTCTCCTCCACCGAGCTGGCCATGGCGCGCACATTTGCGATGACACCGCGGTTTTCCTGGTCCATGTCGCCTATCGCCCGCGATGTTCGCTTGGCACCCATCTGAAGGCGTTCGACGCTGCTCTCCAATCCACCGAGGGATTCGCCAACGCTGCGCATGGCCGAGGAGGTGTCATCGACACGAGCCTTGATGGTGGTCGAACCATCGGCGACGGCATCGCCAATTGTCGCGAGCTGTGAGCTCACCTTCGTTAGGTTGTCTGCGGAGCTCTTGACTGACAACAAAGTCCGTCGTTGGCTCTCAACCATTTGACGCAAACTCGCAGCCAACACGCCCACTTCATCAGAGGAGTGCACCTTCAACGGTTGGGTCAAATCACCCGCAACCACCACATGGGTCGCATAGTCGGCGAGCTGCCTGATGGGGCGAGCGAGGACACCTCCCATCAACAGGCCAATGACCAAACCGACTGCTGCGGCCAGAAGAGAAACAAAAAGGGCAACACGATTGTTGGCGGCGATCTCCTCGTTGAGCGTGCGCAATGCAAACCCGAGGTGGATGGTGCCGACGCGCACTTCTTCATAAGACACGGCATGAACGAGATGCAGGACCTCGTCGTCTTTGCGCGTCATGATCTCCTGGTCTGCTTCAAGCTTGAGCTTGGGGTCACGTCCGTCGCTACCTACGAGAGTCGATCCATCGGCCCTTCTGACAACGGCGTAATCGATCTCTGACGTTTCGCTCAGGGCCCGCAGGTTGGCACTGAGGTCCTTGTCGTCGTTAATACTGATCCCTTTGCCGAACTTGCGCGCCATCTGCGCAATGAGGGTTTTGGCGTGGTCAACGGCTAGAGCGCGAGCCGACGATGCCGCACGGGAGTTGAAGAACACTGTCACACCGATTGCGACGAGAGCCATCGGAATTGCTGTGCTCAAGGCGAGCTTGCCCCAGAGGGGAAAACGGGCCTTCTTCATTGCCCAAGTGATCGGAATCTCTGGTTGTGGATCCATGGACTTGGAGATCCTCGCGTTAGAACTTGCTATTTAGCGGTCAATCACCTGCAATGGATAGTTGGCCTCAATGAAAGCAATGCCATCCACGGTAATCGTCTTGACCGACGGTGTGAGCTGATTGGCACGCACGTAGCCAATGGCGTCTGGGTTGCGAGCAATAACGCGCTGCAGGTGCAACACAGAGGAGGCCGATTTCGGTTCCGCCGCTTGACCGCGAATCTTCTGGTCTATCCAATAACGACTCAGAACCCATGGAGAAGAAACGACGGCATTGTTTCCGGTCGTTGATTGGATGCGCACCTGGCGAGGGATGGTGGTGCTTGAAGATCTGCAGCATCCGCGAACTCCTACTGTGTGAACAGTTGCGGGCCGACTACATCATGCCCCAGTGGCGACGGCAAGCTGCCTAAATCATTTAGAGAATGTCACTCCGATCTCTCCTCCACCGCGCCGTTGAAATTGCCAAAAAGAGTCCGACCATTCTCGAATAGGATGGAGAATTCGCCATTCACCATGCCCCCCCTCTCGAACTCAAAGGTGCCGAAATGCACGGTTCCAGATTCCAATGGCGGAAACTCTCCGGCTCTTGCCACTCTCTCGATGGTGACGATCTTGTCGGTGAAGGCGTCGGTCTTGAGATCAGAGTTATCGGTGATCTTGAGGTTCGCGGTGTTGACCGCAAGCTTACAAGGAAGCTCAGGATCGCTGCCCTTGATTGGCTTGACGTATTCGATGCGCAGAGTCGCCAGTTGCTTGACGATGTCGACGCGCTCAAAATCCAGAGCATAGAGCTCATCCATCGAGCCCCACAGTGCATTGTCACCATCGCCGCATGCTGTCACGCCCGCGAGCAACAGAAGACAATAGATCCCAGAACGCATCCGCCACCTCTCGATTGGTGCCATTGCTCTCTTATGCTCTCTCTGATGTCTTGCCCCAACAGCGGTGTTGTGTCCAGTGGCGAGTTTATCCCCGAATCACCATCTGCGCCGTTATCTCTTCGTCGCAGCTTCGGATTTGCTGCTCGCCGTACGTCAAAGTACGACTGTGCGCAAATCCTCGCTTCTCCTCGACCTAACGGCGCATCTGGCGACTCGGATATTGTTTGATGGTGGATTTGGGTTATCGGTCATAACGACGCCGACAACAAGATGACTCGACCCCGGCAAGGATTTCTGTCAAATGGGTCCAGCGTCATAACCCTAGCTAGCTAGAGTTGAGGTTGGCGGCGACAATCGGACTTTAGAACCGAGAGACAATGAGCGTGCTAACAGACGAGTCACCCAAATCATTTGATGCGGCACAGGAATACCGCATCGCTTGGTACTGTGTGATTGCTGTTTTGGTGACCCTGACGGTGGTGAAACCCTTGGCCGGCATCCCCTTTGTCGGGACCGTTGCCATTACTGGCGCGGCGCTCTTGCAGCTCTATTTGCCACTTTGGCGCTGTGGCAAGCTTGGACGTGATTGGGATTTTGTGGGTTTGCACCTGCAGACCTGGCGGATGGACCTCAAGTGGTTTTTGCTACTGTGCTTGGTCACCTTTCCGCCGTTTTTTCTCGCCCACCACCTCTATATGTTGCACGCCCACGATTGGCTCAATCAGCTCGGATTGGAATGGGTGGCCAATTTCGTTCATCCGCGAGTTCTCGCTCCCGAGCTACCGGCAGGATGGGAACAATGGTGGGAGAAGGGCAAGTGGATCTTCACGATCACTGCTACTCACGTCCTTGGCGTGGCCCTTCCCGAAGAAACTTTTTATCGCGGCTATTTGCAACCCCGGTTGGAGGCGCGTCTCGGCCCGAAGACGCGGATTTTCGGAGTCCTCATCGGTCGGGCAGCTCTGTTGGCCGCTGCCCTGTTCGCCCTGGGGCATGTCCTTGGGGAGTGGAATCCACTGAGGCTCGGACCATTCTTTCCCGCCCTGCTGTTCGCCTGGCAACGCAATGCCACCGGCTCCGTGGTGGGTGCCATCGCCTACCACGCATCGTGCAACATCCTTGGGGAGATACTGTTTTCCCTCTACAAACCCGTATAACCTGTGCTTTGCTGGAAATCGCTTAGATGTTATGCGCACCTTTCGAGGGACAACCCAATGAGTGAAAAGCAAGAGGTCGGCTCGGTGTTGACCCGAACCTATCCACCTGGATCGATCCTCTTTGAGGAGCATGATCCAGGCAGTCGCATGTATGTGATTCGCAGCGGCCGAGTGAAGATCTTCCGCGAAAATGCCGGCAACGAAATGGTCCTCGCTGTTCTGGGGCCGGGTGAGTTCTTTGGCGAAATGGCATTGCTTGATTCTCTGCCTCGCTCAGCCAATGCTCAGACCATCGAGGAGTGCGCCCTCATCGAAGTAGACAGCCATACCTTCGGCAAAATGGTGCGCACGAGCCCCGAGATCGCCCTGCGTATGATGCGTAGGCTCGCCTCGCGCGTGCGTGAGCTCGATCTGCGACTGCAGAATTTGCTCATCGACAATGGCGTCGGCAGGTCCATCGAGATTCTGCGATGGCTGCTAAGCAAGGGAAAACCCGAGGGGATGTATGCGCGCCTTAACGCCTCAGTGGTCCATATTGGTATCGCCGCCCAATCAGGCATCCCCCCGAGTGAGGTCACCAGAGTTTATGAGCGCCTCCGTGACGCCGGTTGCATCAAGGAAGACGGCAAAGACGTCTTGGTTGCGAACAGCGAAACTTTGGACGCCTTCAGCACCTATTTGGATCTCAAAAGACGGTATGATCCCAACATGGCTAACGAGGGCGCTCCCGACAACGAAAGTGAACAAAAAATCGCCATGCATCGCCTGCTCAAGGCCCTGGAAATAGATCTGAGCAACCTCGAAAGTGACAAGGCTGCACTTTCGGGCGAGTACAATCGCTACCTAGATCTGCGCAGACGCTTTGAGCTGGGCAAGGGAGCAGGTGAATGAACGTCGCGTGCGCCTCGTGCCAAACTCAATACAAGATTGACGCATCAAAGGTTCCGGCCAGCGGCGGCTTCATCCAATGCAAGACATGTGGTGGTCGGGTCAGGATCCCGCCTCCGTCAGGGGCCGCGAACACGGACGTCACACTGGCGGCAAACGCACCGAGCGGATCCTCTCCAACCGCCACGGTGCCCATGCCGCCCGCCAACATATCGGCAATACCGCTGGCTGGCTCCGAGCCTGACAACGATGTTCCAACTCAAGTGACCGTCCCCCCCGCAGGCGTTACATCCCTAGCGCGGGGCGCAGCAATTCCACTTGCGGGCATCGATGCCCCAGCTCCTGTTGGTGCCATTTTTCTGAACTCCGACGCACCGAGCACTTCAGTCGGTGCCATTCCTCTGGGCGGCTCGGACCCGGACGACACGAAGATCTCTGCACCCTTCCCCACTCCTCTCGATGCAGATGTCACCGATCCGGATGCAAACCCCGCTGGTGCCATTCCCCAAAGCGGTCCGATGGCTCCTGCGGCAGGTGCCATACTCCTCGGTGGCCCAAGCGCTCCACTTCGCGCAATCTCCGGTCCTTACGACGACGTGCCGGCACCCGTATCCGACAACGCACCCGAGGTGACAAGGACTGGGGCGGGCGGTCCGCCCCTATTTCTCGATAACTTGCCGATCGCAGTGGACACAACCCTCGCCGTCGATGACGGTCCGGACGACCTGCCGATGGCAGCCATGGAAGATGTTTCTGTGGGTGATCTGTTTGACGATTTGCCAACGCCTGACAACGGGCCGTTTCGTACCTCTCCCGTAGACACGGTCTCCATCCAGTCTGGTAGCAGCGAGCTCGGTACCTTTGACGATTTGCCAATTGCTAGCGATGCCGCCCCATCGTTGATGGACGATCTCCTCGACCTCGACCTCGATCGTCAGACCGAAGTCTCACCTCTCGACAGCGCCGCCATGAGCGCCGACATTGACGGCCAGGGTTCGGCGGCAGCGCCCCATCCCTCAGACGTAGGACCCATCCAAACGGGAGAGCACCCAACTGTCCCACGAAGCAGCGCCGAGACCCAAAGGAAACCCAACATTACACTTCTGGTGGTGCTCGGTGGTGTTTTGGTCGTTGTCGTGGCCGCTGTGGTGAGCACTCCCTTTGTTGGCTTGCAACTTTGGGATCCTTTGGGACTTGCCCAATCTGTGGAGCCACAATCGGGTGAGCCGCAACCACGCGAGCCACTGCCAGGCAAAGCATCTCAGGCACAAGCGAAGGCGAAAGCCAAAGAGAGTGCCCCCTCCCCCGAGCCGCAACAAGCTTCAGAGCCCAAGGTCGTCATGTTGTCCGAAGCCAACGTCGACTCACTCGGATATGTCGACTTGCGTGAGGCCACCACCACCTATGCTGCGAGTGCAGCGCCGAACCGGGGCTTGCTCGCGTGGGCTCGCTACCGCCTCGCTGTCACCTATGACGATAAACAAGCACGCGAAGCATTGATCGCAGCCGCACCGAAAAAGAGTGAGATCAACAAGCTCGAAGGTCGAGAGGCGGCTGCAGCCATCGGGGCACTCGTTCTTTCAGGCAAAGTACAGCCGGCGCGGAAGTTGGGTGAAAAGCTGCAACGGCGGTTCAAGAATTCCCCTCATCTTGCCTACGTTCTCAGTACGACCTTCAGCAAACGTCCCGAGATCGGCAAGGCACTCAAGCAACTCGATCGCGCCAAAGAGTCAGGACTCATCGATGTCGAGTTGCGCCGTGGTCAGTTGCTGCTCCAGGGGCATAATCCCGATGCCGGAGTCATGCTGCTCACCAAGCTCGCGGCGGCGTCCCACGAAGCGGACCTTGGCGTGCTCATCGCAAACATATTGATAGAGAACGGACGAACGGAAGAGATCGAAACAGTCACAGCTGCACTGACGACGGCTGCAACTTTGGAAGATGTGGCACCCGTGCGAAGCGACCTCGCTTTGCAGATTCTCATTGGTAGCAACCTGCGCCTGGGTGATCTCGACGCCGCGATAGCCAACGCAGTCAAACGCCACAAACTTTCGCTGCAAAGTGCCAACGCGACCATCGACTTGGCCCGCTTGCAGCAGGCCGCCGGACAAGACGGCGACGCTACCCTCAAAGCTGCGATCGGTCAGGCTACCGATGCCACGGCAGCCGCCGACCTGGCCGCGGCCCGCGTCGAGTTGGCTCTGCGAAAGGGCGATACGGCGCTGGCGACGAAAGCGTTCGAGGAAGGTGACGAAGTCCTGTCCAAAAAGGAAGCACGGCAGAAACTCGCCGAAGGTTGGATCGCCAAACAAAACGGTCAAATGGCAGCAGCAAAAAAGGCGTTCACGGCGGTAGCTCGCTCCAAGACTCTGGCCTCGCGCGCGCATCTCGAACAAGCGCTGCTCAGTGACACCGGCGGGTCTCTTCTCAAGAAACTCACAGAGCTCGACAAGCAAGGATTGGCCGACGCAACCTACCACCTGGCACGGACCGTGAAGCGCCGCGGCAACGCCAAGGGTGCGGCCGACCTCTACGGACGGTTGGTTGTTCTGGGTGCCACAGTCATCGATCCCATCGACCTCGTGCTCGAATGGGCGGACACGATGGCTCTCGCTGGCGAGCCGGATCTCGCGCAAAAGCAGATTGAGGCATTGCGTGCGAAGCGGCCGGAAGACGAGCGCATTGTCGCACAGATGATAACCATGGCCGCTCGAGCTGGTGACACAGCAACTGTCGTCAATCTGCATCGTGCTCTGGTGGAAGCCAAGCCCGCGGACATCGATCGCAAAATTCGGTTTGCAGCCGCCCTCAATGACGCCGGTGATTTCATGCAAGCGCAGCAATTCCTCGACGACTTGTTCAAGGCCAACAAGGAGGCCCGCAACGCTGCGGCGCTAGCGCAGCTTGGGCGTGCCTGGGTCACGCGGGAACCATTCCGTGCCAAAGAGCTCTTTAACGAGTCATTGTCGTTGAAAGAGAATGTCGGCACCTATGTGTTGCTCGGCGAGCTCGAGGCGGGCAGGGAGAAATTCAAGGAAGCCAAGAAAGCATTCGAGAAGGCGTTGTCCCTAAACCCACAACTCACGGGAGCACAAATCCAGCTCGCACGTGTCGCAATAGCGGAGGGCAGCTTGCCAGAGGCGGTCAAGAGGCTCGAGAAAGTCTTGGGGAAGGATCCGACAAACTACGACGCCATTTTGTCACTCGGTGACGCCTATCTCGGTCTCAGCCGACCCGCTGACAGCGCCGTGCAATACGAGATAGCGGTGACCTTACGCCCCGGCAACCTTGACCTGTTAATGAAACTCGCGCTGCTCCAATTGCAACGCCTCGCCCGCACCGATGAGGCGATTACCACCCTGCAGAAGGTCATTACACGCGATCCCGAGCGCTCCGTGGCCTACTACCATCTTGGTATGGCCATGAAGGACAACGGTAATACAGTGGGTGCTGTCACCAATCTACAGAAGTACCTCGATCTCGCTCCCGACGGAGAATGGGCACCCGACGCAAAGAAGATTCTCGACGATCTCAACTGAAATACATTTCAACCATGACTCACAACCGTCAAGCCGACGGTCTGTCTCATTGCAAGAAGACGAAGAAACACCATGATCGACCATCGCGCCCTCATTGATGACCCACAAGGCATTCTCGCCCAACTGCGTCGTCGTGGAATCGATTCAGCCACTGTCGACGACCTCACCCGACTCGTTGAAACCCGCCGGGAGGCCATTCAGAGGGTCGAAAAAATGCGACACGACCTCAAAGTGACCAGTGGTGAGGTTCAACAGAAGGCCAAATCCGGCGACATGGAAGCGGTGGACAGTGCGCGGGCGCAGCTCAAGTCTCTCAAGGCAGAAATCAAAGACGGCGAAGATCTGCAACAGAAGGTAGAGGTTGAGCTCGAGAACCGCATCCTCACTGTCCCAAATCTACCACAAAGTTCCGTTCCAGATGGACCGGACGAGTCGCACAACCGTGTGGAACGAACCGTGGGTGCGCCCACCCAATTTGACTTCGAGCCCAAGCCCCATTGGGAGGTCGCCGAAAAACTCGGCATCCTCGATTTCGAGCGCGCCACAAAGATGAGCGGCTCACGCTTTGCTGTGTATTTTGGCGCTGGGGCCCGTCTTGAACGCGCACTCATCAACTTCATGCTCGATGTCGCCGCGGAGAATGGTTACACCGAAGTGCTCCCTCCTATATTGGTTCGACGTGAGGCCATGCTCGGCGCGGGTCAGTATCCCAAGTTCATCGGCGAGTCCTTTGAAACCCTCGACAACGAGTACGCGCTCATCCCGACCGCTGAGGTCCCTTTGGCAAACCTTCACCGGGATGAGATCATCCCCGAGGACAAACTGCCATTGCGTTACGCAGCCTTCACACCATGCTTTCGTCGTGAGGCAGGTGCTGCGGGCAAAGACACCCGTGGATTGATTCGCCAGCACCAGTTCAACAAAGTCGAGCTTTTCTCTTACACCACCCCAGAGCAGAGCATCGACGAGCACGAGCGCCTTACCGACAACGCTGAGGAAATTTTGCGCCGCCTTGAGCTCCCGTACCAGGTCATCAGTTTGTGCACGGGTGATCTCGGTTTCACATCGAGCAAGACCTACGACATCGAGGTTTGGTTGCCAGCACAAAACCGCTATCGTGAGATCTCGAGCTGCTCCAACTGCCTCGATTTCCAAGCGCGTCGCGCCCACATACGTTGCCGGTCAACTGACGGTGACAAGAAAGCCAAGCCGCGCCTCGTCCACACCCTCAACGGCTCTGGTCTCGCCGTGGGCCGCACCGTGGTTGCCATCCTCGAAAACTATCAGTGCGCCGACGGCTCCGTCGTCATTCCAAAAGCATTGGTCCCCTACTTCGGCGGTGACAGAATAGCTCTACCCGCCCAGTAGAGCACCTGACCGACATCCACACTGGCCTGGGCACGCCAGACGGGCTCATCCTCGATGATGCGATAGATGGAACCACGGCCGCGTTTTGTAAAGACCACGACAAGCACCCCAGAGTCTGCTTCGCCAATGAGCCATTCTCGCACTTCAGTTGGGCTGGAGTGCTTCGGGTCTGGAGCGATGAGGGCGAATGGCCTGCCGGCGGGCGACGGGAGCTCACACCCGCGGTATTTCTCCCAGGGGCAGGAACATCGGCAAGGGCTCGGGTCGACTCCCAAGTGCTCCCTCGATGACCTCAAAGGGCTCGAAGCCGTAGCGCTCGTAGAACGCAACAGCGTCGGGCTTGGCGTCTACAACCACGCCAACACAGCCCACCGACTCGGCCATGTCGCGGGTGATCTGGAACACTGCGCGCAGGAGCAATTTTCCGACGCCACGACCTTGCGCCGACTGGTCGACCGCGAGACGCGCAAGGCGGAGAATCGGCAAGGGGTAGTGCGGAAGTTTCTTTCGTCTTGTCTTGGGGAGGTCTTCGATCTCGATGTTCCCGCCCGCGATGGTTGCGAAGCCAAGAACGTGCTCTCCTTCCACCGCGATGTAGGTCGCTCCGATGTGATGGCGAAACTGGTTCTGACCGGCAAAACGGCGGAAGAAGCGGTCTAGGTCGATGTTGCCCGATTCGAAATTGGATCGGTCGTCAGCCGGTCTGAGCACTCGAACCTCGACGGATTCAGCCACGACCTACCCGCCCGCCGCGTCGTCGATGAGTTCCTTCATCGCGGCAGTGGGCTTGCGCGGCTTTTCTATTCGTTCGAGGAGCGCCTCTCCGGTTTGGCGCGAAACCACCAACCGTGGCGGGACGACCACATCAGCCGGGAGGGATTCGAGTGCCGAGATGTGGTGCAGCAACGCCGTTTCGATCAGGTAACCCTTTTTGAGACCATGGGCACGGGCATAGCGCTCCAGGCGCTCCTTGGTCTCCGGTGAAATCATCGCTGAAACTTGCGTACTCGACATGCGCATCACCGACCCTTCATACATTAATGTAGTCTTTCCTACCAATAATTTCAAGTGGTCTATTCGAAATCGCTCGGGACGGTCCAAAGAAGGCATCATCGCTAACAATGCGGACGACGTCCAAACGCCTGAACGATGCAAGCTCGCGAATGAAGGATTGGGGACGTTCTGTACGTGCGTGCTGTCTCGAGACGTATCGAGCCCACGTCACTGAGCTCATGCCACGTCAAACATGTCACCCTTGGCCTCAAGCGCCAACAACTCTTCTGCATCGCTACGACGAGTCATGTGGGGGCTGCTCTGCAAGGTATATCGAGTTGCAGAAACCAATAGCCATCATTCCCGCGAGTGAATCCACTGCGGCGTGCAGTGACGTCGTAAAGCATTCCGCCGCGGTCCCGTTGCAGGTGGCCATGCTGGCGGGCCCAGGAGACATTGTCCACCGACGCCATCGCGACCTCGGAGAACTCGTGTGCCCGAGCCCAACAAACCGCATGGTGCACCAACGCCCGTTCCCATTTGATGGGCCGCAACGCGTCACTCGCTCCTTTTTTGCCCTGCAGTTGCCAGATGGTCATGGTCCCATCGTCCATGTCGACATCGAAGCCGAGTGAGGCAATTAGGTGTCCCTCATGGGTGAGGCAGAAATTGTAGGTGGCGTCAAAATAGCGTTCGCTGAACCGACGCCCGTACCGAGTACCGTTGAGACGCAGGTCGTTGGAAATGCCATAGCGATTGAGAGCGACATCATTGAGGACCGAGCTCTGCTTGACGAAACCGCCGAGAGCAGTGAGTCCAATCATTTCATCGGGCTCGTCGCCAAAAGCATCTAGGTGTCCGTGCAGATCCAACATGGGCGCGCGAAACTAACAGAAACCCCGCCCTAAATCTTCACTTTCACAACAATCTTCTTCACCTTTTCCGGTCCAACAATCTGCATGCAAGGACAGTGAAGATCCTGTGGGAAAAACACGGCGAACATGCCTGCCTCGACACGAATCGGCGTTCCATTTCCTGCATAGAATGTGATGTCTTTCTCGGGATTGTATGAAGCAAGTTCAACTTGATTTCTCAAAGTACTATAGCCAATCAACTCCTCACCGTTAACGAGATACTGAATATCGGTATAGATGCGATGCGCTTCCAGTCGGCAATCTTCGGGCTTCTTCAACTCGTATTCGCTCACGAGGGCAAAAACATCATTGCCCAGAACGTCGTGACGACCAGCACCAAGTGCAGCCAAGTCCGTGCCTTTCAAGAAATCAAAACCCATCTTCAGATTTTCGCTCATGCGGGAGTAGAACGCGGCGTTTTCGAGTTTGTCCAGAATCATGAAGTCCTCACCTCAACGCATAACCGTAATTCGATTGCACACCTTCTGTGGCGGAAGGAATGCGAATACAGAAGTCTGTCTCAGCTGCGCAAAAAAGCAGTGACGACGCGGCTGTGGCCCTGCAAATCCCTGCCAATCTTGATCTCATCCCACACGCCAGCATCACCCAAGAGAGCGAGCGCCGTCTCGCGTTGGTCGTGGCCGATCTCGAAGGCCAACAGACCCTTCGGCCGCAGATGAGTGGGCGCCTCGACACACAGACGACCGATGATTGCACGACCGCCGTCGTCGGCAAAGAGAGCTTCGGCCGGCTCGTATTCTTTGACCTCGGGGTCGAGCTGTTCACGGATGGCTGGGTCGATGTACGGGGGATTGCACACCACTACGTCGAAGGCATCACGACCTTCAAGGGGAGCGAATAGATCACCGTGTAAGATCTCGACTCGCTCGGTGAGCTCATGGGTAGCGATGTTTTCCTTGGCGATAGCGAGAGCCGCCACAGAAATGTCAGTCGCGACCAACAACGATTCTGGGATCTCTTTGGCCAAAGCAATAGCGATGGCACCGCTTCCTGTACCAATATCAACAATAGAAGGCGCTTCGATGGCATTATCGCGAACCCAGTCGCGAACGGCATCGACGAGGTGCTCGGTCTCGGGGCGAGGTGTCAGCACGTCGCGGGTGACCCGCAGCTCCACGCCGTAGAATTCCTTCTTCCCTAAGATCTGTGACACCGGCTCGCGGGCGGCGCGCCGTTTCACACTCGCCTTGTAGGCCTCACGTTCCTCTGTTGTGAGCGGCTTGTCGAAGTGGGTGTAGAGATAGATGCGGTTCACATCCAATACGGCAGCGAGTAAGACCTCGGCATCGAGGCGTGCTGACTCCACACCCTTTTTGACAAAATGTTGCTGCGTCCAGGTGAGAATGCGAGCAATGGTCCAGGTCTCAGTCATCCCCAGTTGAGCTTCTCATTTGCCGCCGGTCTTGAGTGCCTCGGTTTGGTAATACGTCCGCAAGGAAACGACGAGATCCTCAATTTCGCCATCGAGGAGCTTGGGCAGGTTGTGCATGGTGAGGCCAATGCGATGGTCGGTGAGGCGATCCTGGGGGAAGTTGTAGGTACGGATCTTGTCCGAGCGATCGCCGCTCTTGACCATACTGCGCCTTTGTGCGGTGAGCTCGGCATCTTGCTCGGCCTGCTTTTTGTCGAGCAAACGGGAGCGCAGGACCTTCATCGCTTTGGCTTTGTTCTTGATTTGACTCTTCTCGTCCTGACAAATAACGATCATGCCGGTTTCGAGGTGGGTGATGCGAACCGCGGAGTCGGTGGTATTGACCGATTGTCCGCCTGGTCCACCTGCACGACACACATCGATGCGAATGTCCTTTTCTTGAATGTCAATGTCGATGTCCTCCGCTTCCGGGAGAACGACCACCGTGACTGCCGAAGTGTGAATGCGACCTTGGGTCTCTGTTGCGGGAACGCGTTGCACGCGATGTACGCCGGACTCGTACTTCATATTCGAGTAGACGCTGTCACCCTCGAGAAGAACGATGACTTCTTTGAAGCCACCTTGAGAACCTTGTGAGACCGACATCGTGTCGACCTTCCAACGCTTCTCTTCGGCGTAACGCATGTACATGCGAAAGAGGGCGCCAGCGAACAGACAGGCTTCGTCACCGCCTGTGCCCGAGCGAATCTCGAGAATGACATTCTTGTCGTCGTTGGGGTCTTTGGGAAGGAGCAGGAGTTTTATCTTCTCAGCAAGCGCTTGGCGTTGCACTTGAAGACCCAGAACCTCCTCTTTGGCCATGGTCACGAGCTCAAGGTCAGCTTCGGTCGCGATGATTTCGCGATTGCCCTCGAGCTCTGCCTCAACCTTCTTGAGCTCACGAAAAGCACTGACGACCTTGCCCAGCTCACGATGCTCACGGCCGAGGTCGCGCAACAGGTTTGGGCTTCTGGAAGTTTCGGGCTCGGAGAGTTTTTGATTGAGCTCGTCGTAGCGGGACTCGATCTCAGCAAGCTTGGTGAGCATGGTCATACCAACCGACTGCAGACGTCAGCAAAATCTCTATACACGACAACGTTTTCAGGCTCGGCCTTCTCTTCTTTGACCTTGTCGCGGGCGATTGCAGCCTTGAGTGAAGAGATGGACACCTCGAGCATCTCGTCGGTAGGCTCACGGGTGGTCAGTCGCTGCATGAGAAACCCGGGCGAGACCAGAGCCCGCACCCAACGATTGTTGAGATGTTTCGACGCCCAACGGTTGAGCTCATAGGCAAATCCCGCCACCGGCAACAACAACGGGATCTTGATGAGGACCGCAGCAAAATGACTGGTCCAGCCTTCACCCAACCAAGGAATCAGCGGGAACACGACAGCAAAGAGGAGAATTGCCACCACCACCACCACCAGCAGAAAGCTCGTGCCGCACCGTGCATGGAAGGTGGTGTACTTGCGAGCGTGCTCGACATCGAGGGGATCGCCGGCTTCGTAGGTGGCGATGACCTTGTGTTCCGCACCGTGGTACATAAACACCCGTCGAATGTCGGGAATCATCGAGAGGAGACTCAGATAGGTGACAAAGATCGCGAGCTTGAACCCGCCTGCCACCAAATGAAACGCCAGGGACTTGAGCGCCAAACCGCCGAGCCACCACCCCACGAGCATCGTGAGGCCATGGGGCAGAGCAACAAAGAGACTGATGCCGATGGCAATGGCGAAAATCATCGCCAGGGTGGTTCCGAGGCTCGAGGGTTCCTTGTTCGCTTCTTCTTTGCCGGCCTGAGATTCTGCGGCACCGTCGCCGCTTGCTTTAGCTTGCGCTCTCTCTTGTTCCTTCTCGCCCAGCTCAGCCTGCTCGGCGGAAAAGCCCAGGGCCGCATAACCTGCACAGAGGGTTTCGATGAGCACAACAATGCCACGCAAACCGGGGATCTTGAAAAACGGAACCTTCTCGGCGATGCTGACGAACGTTCGGTCTTTGACGATAATTTCGCCGTTCTGCCGACGCACCGCCACGGCGAGCCCCGACGCAGCGCGCATCATCACGCCTTCGAGGACGGCCTGACCACCAACATTGGTAGGGGCGGGCATAGGTTTCGTTAGGGCGCTGAAAGCCCCAAACATCTACTGCGCGCGGCGATACTTGCGGTTGAACCTCTCAACGCGGCCTTCAGCGTCGATCAGCTTCTGCTTGCCAGTGAAGAACGGATGGCAGCCCGAACAGATGTCGATTTTGAAGTCGCCACGAATCGAGCGTGTGTCGATAACATTGCCGCAGGCACATATAATCTGTGCTTGCTTCAACTCTGGATGGATACCTGCCTTCATCTCAAACCTCTC
>Ga0156400_1356_pt1 | contig 25826 bp, 18 predicted proteins | sample RifOxyA3_FD_108044 | JGI IMG/M metagenome (GOLD analysis project Ga0156400, IMG submission 108044) | Deltaproteobacteria bacterium RIFOXYA12_FULL_58_15
AGCCAGGATGGTTCCGATGACCGAAGATGTCTCGCCACCTTCGGTCACGGCAATGACGACATCGCCTTTGTTAACGCCGCGGTCCTGGAGTTGTAATCGGCCGATGAGCAACAGATCTTCGAAGCCTTCCAGTGAGCTAATGAGAGCCCGGTCGCCACCCGTCATCTCACCGATGAGATCGTCGTCAATGGTGTTCGACAGTTCTCCTTTGAGCTTCGACCAAACAGCCGATTGCGCGCGAACCTTCCGCCAAAATGGTCGCCAAAATGTGCTCTCCATTTGTTTTGCAAGACGGCCAGTGGCCCCGCAGCCGTAGATATAGATCTTCTTGCGCTCAGCGAGCGCTTGCACCACGGACGCGACGGCTTGGTTGATATCCCCTGGCGCATTGGCCAACGTCACAAAACGGGTTTCGATGTCCCCGTCAACGGCGATCAACTCGGCAAGGCCATTTTCGGTGTTTTTGCCAATGGCATCACTGAGGTCGTAAGTTTTCGGATGGCGTTGCTCGGTCATCAGGGTGTGCAGCTGAAACTGTGTCTTGTTTTGGACGTAATCAACAGACTCCGCTGTTGGCTTGATCCCCAAGAGCGTCAAGACGTTGGTATCGTCGTTGACTGGTCCGTGCTCTTTGCATGACGTGGCCGTGAGCAAAATGATGGCGCTCAGACAGCAACTTGCTCGAAAAGATCGCATGTATTCTTGTCTCCTGCCGACGAATCTAGGGCGTGCGGGTGAAGAGGCAAGTGAACGGATCGCACCACACTGGGCACCCGTTGACAGTCAACGTCAGGGGCTCCTGCGTCGTTGGCGCATCGGCCGGGACCACGACTCGCACGGCGCGGTAGTCCATATCGAATGTCGCAGCAACCGGCCCACTGTTGCCAAACTGCGCGGTCAAAGTCTCGATCGTGTTTGGGTTGATGCTGAATTCGTCGAAATAGGCGAGAATCTCGCTCCCCGCGGTTGCGTTCGTAGAATTCAGGAACATCGCCATCGGTGCGTTGGCATAAATCTCGGTGGTATTGCTGGGTTGTCCGTCAACGACGACCTGCAATTGGTTCCACCCGCCATCCACCGGCGCACACCCCAGCACAACCTCGATGTTCGTCTCTGACCATGTGCCATAATCAGAAGCAAACGCTGTCATTCCATCATACGACCGACGGAGAACCACGTCGCTGTCGCCCTGCTCCGCGCCAAAGCCAAAGCCAGAGACGGCCAAGGTGTCACCGACGCAAAACCCAAAGTCGCAGTACATTTCTGGGGCAGTGTTGGTCCGAGTCACTGTGGTGACGATGGCATTGAGAATCCTCAGCTCCACTCCGTTACTCGCCAACCCGTCGCGAACCAAAAATACCTCGTTCGTGAAAATGTCTACGGGAACGGTCGTGGCGACCAGGGCCTCGCTCCAAGAGACGACTGCGCCACCCACGTCGTAGAAACGCACTTGGCCGGCGGTGGCGCCAAACCCGTCACCTGTGAGGGCAACCTCATCGCCGTAATAGGCAGCACTCGGCGTCAGGGTCTCGACCTGCGGCGAACGTTGTTGATCATAGACTGTCCCACGACTGCCGCCCGAGACGGCGAAAATGCTCCCGCCGGGAACGCCACCATCCACGTCGAATGTCGCCCCGTCTGATATTTCGCCGGTCTCATAGAACAGCTTGATCCGCCCGCCGCCGCCCCCACCGCCGCCCCAATCGCCGCTGCCGCCGTTGCCACCTGAAGCCTCAATCATCGCCTCACCGCTCACGGCGAGGTGAGACGCCGCCTGCAGCAAGATTCCGCCGCCGCTGCCACCGCCGGTGCCCCAGGTGTGGTTGGTTCCGTTTCCACCATTGGCGCGTACAACGCCAGTGAGCTCAATGACCTCAGAAATAATCTCAATCTTGCCGCCTCCTGCGCCCCCCAGGACAGCCGCCGTGCTGCCACCGGAGCCCATGTCAACGGCCATGTCGTCCACGTCTCCATACACCGGGCCGGCCTTGTCGTCCCCCATCGTTCCACCGCGGCCGCCGTACGAACCACCGCTCTGGCTCCATTGCGGACCAGCTCCCGGCCCCTGCGCAGCAGGGTAGCCTCCGACCGTCCCATCCACGACACCGAAAATACTCACGACTTCTGCTTCCAACCGACACGACCCGCTCGTCTGCAGGGTCCCTCTGATATCGATGCAGGACGCAATCAGGGTCTCATTGTGACAGGTAGAGGTGTCACCATCGGCGACGACCATTTTCGGTGCCAAGAAGGTAAATGCTTCTTGTTCGTTGTCGGGGATGCAACGCTCACACGGATCGTCCGAACCCGGATCCATGCGCTGATAGCAGATGTTGTCGATGAAACAGGCATTCGGGAAGAGTACGAAGCTGCACGCCTCAGCCTCCTCGTCACAGATGTCGCGTGTGCAGCCGACGCCGTCGTTACAGGGACTCACAAACACGCAGCTTCCCTCCTCGCAGTGGTTGTAGAGCGTGCAGAAGAGGCGATCCTCGCAGCTGTTTGTGTTGTCGGCTGTCCAAGTGTCCTGGCTGACCATCGGCTGGCATTCAACACACGGGTTGGCGGGATCTGGAACGCCTTCGGCCGCACACTCTCCGTCGATGAGACACGCGTCCTCAGCCAGGAGATTTGTGCATGCACTCGCATCGTCATCACACGAGTCAGTTGTGCACGCGAGTTCGTCCGAACAATCACGCAATCCCTCGGCCACACACTCCCCCAGGTCGCAGTGGTCACCGACGGTGCAGAACCTATTGTCATCACATTCGTTGCCAACAGTCGCACTCCAGTCCGCAGAATCACTGGTTGGCACACAAGCGAGGCAGACATTGGCAGGATTGGCTGCCCCCATCACCCAACAGGTGGTGTCGATGAGGCAGGTGTTTGCGGCTACGTCGTTGGCACATCGGTCGTTGTCCTCATCGCAGGCGTCATCTGTACACCACGCGCCGTCGTTGCAACTCTTCATGTTTGCAAAAACACAGGTTCCGGCGGTGCAGTGATCTCCTGCGGTGCAGAAGAGCCCGTCGTCGCAAACGTTCGTATCATTGTTGGTCCAAGCAGTTTGATCCTCTTCCGGTTGGCATTCGACGCACGGATTCCCGGGGTCGGGAGCGCCGTCGGCCACGCATTCTCCGTCGATGAGACACGCATCATCGGCCAGAATGTGGGCGCAAGCATCCCCGGTGTCGTCGCAGCCGTCCGTTGTGCAGTCGAGTGCATCCGCGCAGTCCCGGTCTCCTGTGGGTACACACGCACCTTGCACGCAACGATCACCAACACTGCAGAACGCGCCATCGTCGCACGGCTTTTCGGCGGTGGGACTCCAATCTTCGGCATCCGTTGTCGGATCGCAGGCCAGACAGACATTGTCGGGGTCGGGTGTTCCACCTACCCAACAGGTGTCGTCGATGAGGCAGGTGTCCTCGGCCACTTCGTTGACGCAACTGTCACCCCCCTCGTCACACGCGTCGTTGGTGCACCACGTCTCGTCATCGCAATCTTTCACCGCGTCAAAGACACAACGTCCACCGCTGCAGTGATCGCCGGTCGTGCAGAAAGCTCCATCATCGCAAGTCGCGCTGTCATTGGCAGAGAAGCGCACACGACTCAACGTCGGCACACACGACTCACACGGGTTGTCGGGATTTGCGGCGTTCGTCGGAAAGCAGGTGCCGAGGACGGCACACTCTTCGACGGGACACTCCACCATGCAGTAGGCATCAGCGCCGCACATCTCGACACCAACCCCAGCGCAGGATTCGTCATCGGTGCAGGAAAGTGCACACCCGTCCGCCACGCAGGTCCAACCTTCGGCACATTTGCAGGAATCTAACGGTTTCGTGTTGTCCTCACTGCAATGAGCCGACGCTACCGCCGCCAACAGCACCATCCATTTGCGATTCATCATCGGGAACTCCTCGGTGTGGCCGTGATCTACCACCGTTGGGTGGTGGCGGGCCAGTCACTCGGGCTCGCGCAGCAGTTGGTGAAGGTGGAGTTTGCATCGCCACCATGATGCCGACGACATTTCGGTCGGGCCGCATCTTCTTGGAAATTGACAACTTTGACGGAATTCGGTCGATACCAAGCTATCTGAAGCTCCATCCTGTATGGCTGCAGGATTGTGACGTTCCGTTTGTAGGAGACTCACTATGGCGAGTGAGAACGTTGGGCACATAAAAACTCCGGTTGGCTCCGTTGACTATGATGAAGCCGTCAAAGAGAAAGTACTCGATTCCTACGCGAAATCAGGCGTCGAAATTGATGCGGCGGAGATCGACCGAGTCGCCCTGCTCGTCAATCAGCGACCCGGCAAAGAAGGCTGGAAATGGATCGACGAGCGGGAATGGCATGAAGCTGCGGTGCGTCTTTCGAGCCGAGATTTGGCGGAGCCCAACGCCGATACGATGCAGCGCCAAGATGTTGCCAATGACCCAGCTCTTCCCATTGCCACCACGTCTAACGTGCAATCGGATGACGCCAACTACGCGGTCATCTTTGCGGACACACTGAAGATGCCGGTCAAGTATCGCAGCGCCACCGACAAAGAGCTCATTGGCAATCTCAAACGCTACCAGAAGATCATCTCGAGCAGTAGGACGTTCCATGGGTTGTCGGCATCCGGGCGACGGGAAGTTGCATACTTGAAGACATATCTCGAATGCCGAGCGTGGCAGCTACGTGCAGGCGACGCACTCAAGGATTGTCGAGTCGAGGTGAAGGTCCCGTTTGAGCAGATCACCGACGGCTGCGACATGCCGATCACCGGCAAGGGATTGGTGAACGTCAAGGTTGCATTCAAACCGCCGGAGAATGCTTCAGCCGGGAAGAAATTGGGCCATCTCTTTCATCGAGTGGCCAATTCATCATTTCTCCTGTCGGTGCACGACGGCGGCGCCGAGATCGTCGATCAGTGGTCCCGCGCCCCTCAGAAGGTGTTGCAGCGGGCTTATCGCCAGGCAGAACCCATCGTTCGCTTCGTCAAAGACGCACTCAGATCGAAAGGCGTGCGCAAAGGGGCGACCTTATTTGGGGCTGGGGTTGGTGTGACCTCCTTCGCTTTGTCCATGACCGGACTGGTATCCGGGCTCGGCATGGCAGGGGCGGGTGCCTTGGTTATCTGGGCAGGCAAAGAAATCATGGCCGGTTTGTCTCGTCGTACAGAAGCGCGCACCAAAGCTCTTGCCAAAACCGTCGACTGGTCCGAGAAAGCCCTCAAGAAGAACGGGGAATATCCTCACTTCCAAGCGGCCTACAACTACTACCAACAAGCCTTGCGCTTGACCGCAACTGAAGAGGTTACCGGTGGTAGCCCCTATCCCGGCTCGCCCAGGTGGTTTCACACCCAATTGCGCAAAGTTGTTTGGCCTGTATGAGTCGGCTGACTTTTCCGGCCACAGACCTCACAGGCGGGCGACAAGCATTCGCGCGAGCGCAAGAATGGTGAGGGGTGCGCAACCCTCAGCTTCGTTATGGACCAAAACATAGGTTGGTTGATCCAATCCCGCTTGCAACAAATCCACCACAGCGCGTCGCATCTTGCCGTTGGCGGCGCGAATGGCATCAAAGGGAGCAAACCGTTGTCGCCGCGACTCACCGCGACCGCTGGGACCTACCACTTGAATGATGCGCTCGCTGCTGGTTGGCACCTGGCGCGCCTGCTCCATCAACGAAGGCATGCCCGTCCAAGTCGTGAATACGTGGGCGGCACCAACCGCAGCCAAGACGCGGGCGTACTCGAGAGTTAGATATTGCGGCTCCCGTATCTCGACGGCACAGGCTATCGATTCAGACAACGATTCAAAAAAGTGTTCCAGTCTTTGTGCAAAGGTTGTCGGACTGATGCCAGAGCGACTCAAGGTCGGCGGAAATGGAAACAAGAAGATGCCAAGCCGCTCACCAAAAGCCTGACGATAGACTTGGTAAATCTCCCGTTGGAAAAACCTTGCATCAAGAAAATGTGGGTTCGACTGTCCAGCGCGACCACCAGCAATGCCGCTGACATTGGCGCGGGTGAACGTGGCTGCGGTCACTTCGGGATGAACCTGCAACACATGGTGCATCCCCGTCGGTAGCGCCGCATATCGGATCGCCTCCCGTGACGAGACGGCGGCGTCAGGACCGGCCTCAAAGTAAATGGTATTGAGCAATGGATGCTTGGCATACTCGCCGAGACCATTTTCGGCCAACTGTTCTTCAGAACGCCGTCCCTCCCAGACTATCTCGCGCCAACCGGGGTAGACCCAACCGCGAGTCCCGAAGCGCAAAGTTGCGGGCAAAAGAGCACGCAACGCCTCTAGCTCTCCTGGCGCGGGTGGAGCATGCCACCGCTCGATGGGATCTGCCGGCCGCATAGGCAGATCCAGCTGCGTGGGCCGAGACGTCATGATCTACTCGGGTGTCCATGGCCACAGCCAAAGGCCTCGATTGTCCCTAAATACCGTCATGGAACCATGATGTTATCACGCGCCCCGAAACACCACCATTGGCTCTACGGCTCTGCGGCTCTACGGGGTTATGGTGACGCTTAGAGAGTAGGATTGATTTGTGGCACTCCAGTTGAATGTTTGAAGGTAATAGGTGCCCGCTGCTCCTGCTGCGTAGGTAAGCCTCTCGGGGATGTCGCTGGAGGTGGACTCTACGAGAGCATAGATGTCACCGGTGTCTGCGAAGAGCATGAGATCCAGATCTGACAGATCGCTGTTCCACGTAAGGGTCACGGAGAGGGTTTCATCCGCTTGCAGACTGATGGCGAACCAGTCTTGGTCCTGTCCGCAGCTGATGGCTGCGTAGACGCCGTTGCCTGGTAACAATGGAGGTTCGGCACCCTCGATGTTCTCTTCGTACGGGTCGTCTCCTGGGCAACCGAACACGCATGCGGCGCCACCCGCAGCGCTTTGACAGCCTTCTGTGCATTCTGTGGTGAACCAGCCGTGGCCATCGACGTCGCAGGTGATGAGGTCACTGTCATCGTCGGTGCAAGCGGTCTCGTCCGGAGTGCAATTGACGATGCACTCGGCCGTCCCTTCGACCAGCTGACAGCCTTCGGCACAGGCATAACTGACTCCCCACTCGCTGTTGTTGCAGGTTTCGATGTAACCGATTGTCGAGCAGCGAGTGTGCCCGTTGGTGCACGGGGTTTGGGCGCACTCGGCTGTGTCGTCGATGAACAAACAACCGAAGTCACACTGTTCGAATTCAGTCCAGGTCGCGCCGGCGCAGATCTCCGCATTGCCTTCGCTGCTGCAACGCATGTCATTGCGAGTACAAACGGTGTCGTTGTTGGAGTCGCCGGCATTGCAGCTCGCCATGAAGCCGACAAGGCCGAACACCAAAGTTGCAGCTGTCTTCATATTGTTTGAAATCTCCTCACGATGGACGCCCGAATTGAACGCCAGGCATCGTCTTGATTCAAGGGCTTTCCATGGGTTGAATGGTATGAAACTCCAATCCGGGAACTTCTTCGGTGGCGTAGTTGAGTCCCCACACCGACTCGGCGAGAACCACCGGCTGCCCAAAACGATCGCTCACTAGCACATAGCTACTCGGACGAGCCTTGAGCCAGGCAATGCCAGCGGGGTTGCCGCCGACCCATCGTGCGTGGCGAAATTGCAGGGGCTCAAACACGGCATTCACGTTGTAGTCGTTTTTGAGCCGTTCCTCGAGGACGGCGAATTGCAGGAGGCCCACGGCACCGAGATAGGGATCTTGCCAACCCGTGTCGGGGCGCAAGAAGACCTGAATGACTCCCTCTTGAGCCAGCTGTTCGAGACCGGTGTCGAGGGATTTGCGCTTGAGAGGATCTTTGAGGCGTAGCCGCCCGAAGTGCTCAGGAGCAAACTGGGGAATGCCCGCATAGCGAATGGAGGTACCCTTGGCCAACGTATCACCCACTCGCAAGTGCCCCGAGTCGTAGACGCCGACGATGTCACCGGGCCAGGCTTCGTCGACGATGGAACGTTCCTGTGCCATGAACGAGTGTGGTTTCGCCATTCGCAAGGTCTCGCCATTGCGTCCGATGATGACGTCCATGCCGCGTTCGAAGTGACCACTCACCACACGCATGAAACCAATGCGGTCGCGGTGCCGCGGATTCATGTTGGCCTGAATCTTAAAAACAAAACCACTGAAGCGCGTGTCGTGGGGATCAATCTCCTCACCGTCTTCGGTCACCCGTGCTGCTGGTGGCGCAGCCTCCTTGGCCAAAAAAGTCAACAGGGGATCGACACCAAAGTTGGTCATCGCCGATCCCCAAAACACGGGGCTCACCTTGCCCGAAAGAAACGCCCGCCGGTCCCAAGCGGTACCCGCGCCGTCGATGAGCTCGAGCTCCTCGGAGACTCGGGAATACGTCGAGCTGCCGACGGTCTCTTCGGCCTCATCCCACGGCATGCGTTTGACGTTGATCTTCTTCTGACCGTGGTCCCCGGCCTCATAAAGACACAGCTCCCGAGTTGCGAGCTCGACGACGCCGCGAAATTCTTTGCCCATACCGACTGGCCAATTGATTGGAGCAATCTCCAAATTCAGGGTGTGCGCAATCTCATCGACCAGGGCCAACGGCTCGAGGCCGCTGCGGTCGAGCTTGTTCATGAAGGTGATGACTGGCAAGCCGCGCAGACGACAGACTTCGAACAACTTGAGAGTGCGTGGCTCAATGCCCTTGGCGTGGTCCATGAGCATGACCGCAGAGTCGACGGCGGCGAGGGTGCGGAAGGTGTCTTCGGAGAAGTCGGCATGACCCGGGGTGTCGAGCAGATTGAGCGCGCTGCCCATGTGCTCAAACTGCAACACCGATGAGGTCACCGAGATGCCGCGCTCCTTTTCCATCTGCATCCAGTCGGAGACAGCGTGGCGTGCGGCTTTCCGCGACTTCACTGAGCCCGCCAAGTGAATGGCGTTGGCGTACAACAGCAGCTTTTCCGTGAGTGTGGTCTTTCCCGCGTCGGGGTGCGAGATGATGGCAAAGGTTCGCCGGCGTGCTGCTTCTGATTCGAGAGACATCGCTACATCCACTGAGCAGCCCACGCTGCTCTGTTTCCCCACCCATCCAGCCAGAGCGGAGGGCGTGGTTGGCGGCTATATCGACTTCAGCGCACAGTCGCAACCTCAGTCGTACGCCTTCGCGTCGGCAGTAACGAAGCGCTTGTTTTCGCTCTCTTCCGATGTTTTTGATTTGAATAAGAGCCAGAAATATTCTGCGCCTATTGCCAAGATTCAGAAGTCATCCTTTTCGATGTCTGGAAATTTCGCTACTAATTCATCATAATTTTCAACATACTCACAGATTGATTTGCTATGCACTTTCTTCAATCTTATCGGTTTGCGGATTTCCCCTATCTGTTCGGGAGTAATATTCATTCCGATATCACGCAACATGTCTTCACAAAATGATTGGTTGCACCTCAAAAAATCTTCATAATAGATGAGTTTCGCTTCTGCGCCTGCTTCATTCAAGAGAATTGCCATATTGTGATGGAAATCCGATAGAAAATCTCGTCCTTGTTTCACTTGTTTGAATTTATCCATATCGATGGTGATCTTTTCGGCAATATCCACCTTTCCATGTAGTACCAAATGTTGTAATATTTGCCCGCGATATGTTGAGAATGCCCATTTTGTTGTATTCTTCCGAATCAAAATGAATGTCTTAATATTGCTATTTAGTTTTAGATAGTCAAACGTTTCCGGAATACATTGTATGTGGAGTCGGGCCTTCATTCCGACAGACCTTCTATTCTTGTCGAATTTCGGAAAATCTCTGTGGCTATATTTCCTATATATCTCTTCTATTTTAACAAAGAAATCATCTGAGCCGGGACGATCAAAAATTTCTTTGATTATATTGAGCCAATCATTGGCAGGCATTGCCTTTCCCCAGCCAAATTTAACAAACACCCAATCATCAATTGGTTCGTCGGGAAGAATGGACAATGCGCTAACATTGCCAAGTATTTGCATGATCGCGGAAGAGCCAGCATTCGACGCGTGAAATACAATAAAATCTTTCATAATCACCCTCCCGGGTCAAGTACTTGTCGTACGCTATAATCGAATTTCAGGCCGTCACCACCGGTTCATAACCATCGCAAACTGTCTTGATAACATAATCGCAACCGCGTGCAATGGAATTTCTGCCTCCTCAACGAAATGTGCGTGTGAATGTGAATGCTGATTCTGGAAAACGCCCATTCTCGTGATACAAGCGAACCGAAGGCCCGTTCGCATTCCTTGGATGGAGAATCGGAAGCTTATCCTCTCTCTGGAGCCATCGCGGGTGCCTTTGTTGCTGGAAAAACCAACTGATCCAACGCCGGCCAATTCAGACGTTTGGAGCTAGCAGGCAACGTGATCCGCGATGCCGTCATTGCCCGTCCCAAGGGGAAGGTCCTCGTCCTCTTTGGCCAACTGCACATGAGCCACACACACCTGCCGGGTCGTGTGGCCAGCGCCTTGAGCCAGGCAGGCATCAACAAGACCCAGTCGCGTGTGGTATCCGGCGACCACCAATCGTACTTCGATCTGGTGGCCAAAGGGGAATTCAATTGCGCCGCCGAACTCTCCGATGGCAGCTACTGTGTCTATGCAGCAGCGCCGCGCACCGTGCGCAAAAGTTTCATACGCTATCTCGCCCGTCTCGGCGCAGCCTTTGAAGATCTCGCCGACGCTATTTACAACGCCGAGAACATCGACGACACCCGCAAGGAAGAACCCCACAAACGGGCTTTGAAGCGCCAAGTCCGAAGCTTCGCACCTCAGAATGCCAACATCGCAGAACTCTGGAAGTGCCTGATCGCCAACCGCTCGAGCCTCTGATTCACCCAGTCAATCGGTTATTGTGCGGATGGAAGTCGCTTCTATGGATCCCTGAGCTCCATCTGCTACAAACAGGGGATGGGAAGCTCAGCAGCGAAAATCCCCATTGGACGAGGTGTCGAGGTTTCCATGACATCTGCGCGTTCATTGAATGCCGCGAATGCCGTTCTCGTAGTTGTCGTCGCCGTTGCGTGCAGTCCCTTCCCCAATGACGGGTCCGTGAATATTGAGCGCGACAACATTTTGCGGCGTCAATCGCTGAGTGCGACGTGCGATACGGTCAACAGTGTCATCGCCGCAGCGCAGGCTGGTGACGAAATTGTCATGGCCGACGGTGCTTGCAACAATCTTTCGATCGCATTCAATCCGAGCGAGCATGGTACTGCGTCACAGCCCATCACCCTTCGCCCCGAGACGCCCTTGGGAGTTGTATTCACGGGTGTGTCTCCCATGTCCATTCGCAAAGACTGGTTAATCGTGGATGGATTCAAATGGGATGGCAATATCTTCGCGGAGACCATTGTGCTTGTTGCATTTGTGGGGTCATCCAACTCCATCTTCCGTAACAACGTGATCGTGAACTCGGGCAAAACAGATGGTGCCACTGGAATCATTCGTATCCTCAGCGGCTCGCAGAACAATTTGATCACCCGCAACAGATTTGACGCTCTCAAGAACACCGGCATTCAAGTCTGGTGTTATGCCGGAAACTGCACCAATACCGGCAACACGATTTCGTGGAATCACTTTGTGAACTTGGGCGATCTCGGTATCGGTAACGCTGGCGAAGTCATTCAAGTGGGTCAGGGCTCGTCCGGGTCGGATGTGGGTCCATTGGCCAGTTACCTGCCTCTTCACACCACCGTCGAGCATAATCTTTTTGAGGACATCGGAATCACGGCGGAATTGATTTCAAACAAGACGTCTTTGAACATCTATCGACACAACACGTTCAGAAACTGCAACGACCAACTGGTGCTCAGGGCGGGCGAAGAGGTCAAGGTCTACAGCAATTGGTTCTTCAATAGCAGGGGTATTCGCATTCACGATCGAAAACACATGATATACAACAACTACCTCGAGGGCTCGTTCGCACCGACCGATGCGGCTATCGATTTGTACAGCGGTAACCTCGAACGTGAGAATGTTGTGGCCCAAGCCGACATACACTTTCCGGCCAATGACGTGCTCATCGCGAACAACACCATCATCAACCACGGTGCCGAAGGGATCTATCTCGGTCATAATTCAGGAACCGAATTTCCAGATGGAGTATTTTGGACATTCGATCCCACCGGCGTCGTGATCAAGAACAACGCGGTTGTAAGCATGAGCGGCACCGCCCTTCGTGACCGAGCGAGTGTTGATACAACATGGGCCGCGAACGTTACGCACATCACCCAAACGGCGACCGCGGGTTATGTCGGAACGGGTGTGACTCAGGCAAATCCCCAGCTCGTGACTGTGGATGGACTGCAAAGACTGCAGAGCACGAGCGTCGCACTCATCGATCAAGGGGAGGTCGTCGCGGGCATTGCCGACGATATTTTTGGACGGCCGCGTGATGCTTCTGCGCCGAGTGTTGGTGCTGAACAGTGGAGCACAGCTCCCGTCAGCAACATGCCGTTGACGGCGAATCAGGTCGGCCCCGGCAGTGCCGGCAATGATTCTTTGCCCATTGCCATGCCGATCAGAATCAACGCCGGTGGTGAGGTGTACTTCGACACCGCTGGCCAACGATGGGATGCCGACACGGGGTTCAATACGGGAATTCCGTGGGACCGACAAACCCTATCCATAGCAGGCACGGTGGATGACGGTTTGTTCCAGAGTGGGCGCTGGGATGATTCATCGGAGCCTGAGCTCCAGTATCGTTTTCGGGTTGCCAACGGTTCCTACCATGTGACCGCCTATTTCGCAGAAACGTCAGCAGAGATCACAGGAGTTGGTCAAAGAGTGTTTCATGTCACCGTCGAAGGAGCTTTCCTCGCCGATGACCTCGATATCTACGCTGAGGTTGGCATGGACCACGCCCTGGCAAAGAGCGTTGAGTGCCAAGTGGAAGACGGTTGGTTGGAGATTGATTTTGCTCACGCCGGCCCCAATCACCCAGTGGTGTCGGCTTTGCAGATTGTTGCGGCCTGCACGGACTGTCTTGACGACGGGGCTCACGGCGACGCCGACGCTGACGACAACGAGATGCCCGATGGGCAACTGCGGGGTGGCTGCAATTGCACCTCCATGGGCAGTGCGCAGTGGGGCCTGCTGGTGTTGGGGGCGATCCTGTTTGGCACCGCGCTCAGACACCCACCTGGCGGCCGCCGTCGCATCGGGCAGACACTGTGATCTCAACCGCTCTTGCCCTCTGCAGGGACCCCTCGTCGACCTGAGATCAACGCAGCTTGATCCTTGTCGGTCAACCGCGGCTTCGCCGCGCGCGTTTTCTGGACACAAGTCCATTTTACTCATGAGTGAAATGGACTATACTCCCATTCATGCAAACGCGACGATACCTGAGACCAGCCGTAGAGAAGACTCTGGCGACGAACAAGATGGCCTTCATCGGTGGACCGCGCCAGGTGGGCAAGACCACACTGGCGTTGTCCCTCCTCGGACCGAATGCAACGGAGAGGCACCCTGCCTAGATTCGTCTAGCGACCGACACATCGGAATCAGCTCCCATCCGCCGGGCCTTTCGGCGCAGAAACCACCACAGCAAACGCCACCGGACTGGACGCATTGGTCGGAGCGGCTGGGCAACAGAGAGCTTCAACCCTCGTTCCGGTAACATCAGATACTCAGCCTCGGGCTCGTCATCGGTGTGCTCAACAGTTACCACCGGCCGACCGGCCAATACGCCGACGCAACAAAGAGCAAGGCCGCCGTCTCGTTGGCGCACCTCGTCGTAGATGCGGCGCGCGTCGTGCTCGCCGTTCTCAGGGAGCGGACTCCTGACATAGGGACCGCCGGACATCTCCAACCGGTCGCCTTTGAAGACAAACAAGGGGGGGCCCGTCGTGCTGATGTGTTCGACAACGAAGGCCAGCAGCCTATCGACCGCGACGTCGAACTCCGGCAAGGACTCGCCGCTCAACGCTACCTCCCAAATCCCTCATGAGTCTACTGCTCCTCGACCCGATAGTCGTCGGGGCTCAGGGACAACTCGGAAATGACAGATCCGTCAACCGTTGCGATTTGCGCCTTCGCGTCGGTGGTGACGAAGCGGTTGTTTTCGCTCACCTGCGATTTTTGTGAGAAGAGGAAAGTGCCGATGGTTGCGCCGTCAGCTCCTTGAATTGCGATGGTGGTGTCTGGCACATCAAGGCCGGCGGTGGTGAAGTCCTCGGGGGCAGGTGCGTCATTGACGTCGCGGCCTTCGAGACTCCACAAGCGATAGATGAGGCCCGTGAGGATTGCATCCTCGACTGGGATATTCTCTGGACGCAGCAGTTGCCAGCTGTCGCGACTCTTATCCTTGTTCCACGATCTTGCGAACGCGAGCTCAGCCTCCCCATGGCTCACGGTGATGGCGCTGACCAGGTCGCGGTTGAAGCGCAGCACCCGACGGTCACGGAGAGTTGCAACATCAACGACAATCTTCTTGAGCAGCCAATCGGTGCCAAGCTCGAGGATGGGAGAGGTTTCACCTTCACACATGGCATAATGGGAACGTGAGTCTTTGACATCCACAGTGCGCAACAACACCGTTGTGGATTTGTTCGCCTCGTCGACGACGGTAATGCTTGCGGTGGGGACGTCGAGGCCATAGCGCGTCATGTCCTCAGGGTTGGCCGCTTCGGTGAGGAACTTCGTCGCCTTGGCGCTGGCCAGAGCGGTGAGGATACCTGAGACCTGCGCCTCATTGGCCGGCAGGCTTTGCGGGGCACGCAAAAAGAAGCCGATGTCGGTCCTTTCTATGGTGTAGCCAGCACCCGAGGCCAAGGAGACCTGCACACGGACGATGTCCTCTTCCGCAAAATCCACGAGGCGTTTGTCGCGCAGTTGGAAGAGGTCCTTGTCGACCTGGTAGGTGATGGCACCGTCTACCATGGCAACGGCGGGGGTGTCGGCACGCTTGACGTACACCGAGCCATCGAAGCCGCTCTTCTTGCCGACCAAGAGCTCGTGGGCTGCGCCGCCCCTTTCTTCGAGCTTGACGCGAAACCGCGGCGGCTCAAGCGCAAACATCCAGAGCTCTTGCGGTGGTTCGACCTGGCCGCCGTTTTCCTCACCGACCAGGCGTTGGCGTTCAAGACCGCTCACGTGGGCGATGAGGCCTTCGATGGTAGCGTTGTCAGCCCGCAACCGTAGTGGCGTCGTCAGTGTCCATTGTTCCCCCTCCTTTTCCACGACAAACTCGGTTTGGGGTGTGGTGAGGGTAAGTCGCACCACGGCTCGGGTGTCTATGATTGACAAGAGTTTCTGCTCGGCCTGCTTTTGTTCTTCTTTGACCTCGGTCGTGCCACGCTGCCAAAAGACCAGCCAGCCGACAATCGCTCCGACCAATGCGAGGACAATCAGGTTCAGCAGGCGCTTTGTTTCGAGGGTCACAACATTCCTCCAAGAGCGGTTGAACCGCTGGAGCTATCTTTGCCTGCGAATCAAAACGATCCCGAGGCCCAGTGCAATGTAGGTGAGCCACAGGAGATCGAGGGTGACAATCTTGAGAACGCCGAGCTGCCCCACCGTGAAGAACACCACACTGGTGTCGCGACTCTTGCGACCGATGCTGATGCGGTCTTCCTCCTCGGCAAGCCAGTTGATGGCGTTCACAATCAGATCGGCGTTGCCAGCTTCGTTTATCATGTTGTTGCCAATCCAATCTGAATCCCCAAAGACGATGAGCCGCGCTTCGTCGGAGCGTCGTTCTGCCAAGTGGGTTGGGATGTGCATTGTGGCTGCCACGGCAACGGTGAGCGGGCCTTTGAAGTCTTGCTCGTCTAACTCCGCCACATCGGTGACGGGTGTTGTTTCGCCCCAGGCGTACGGATCGGTGCGCAACAGGGGCAACGGCTCGACGTTGGCACCGCCCTTCCCTGTGAGTTCAAGAGAACGGGCGAGACTCATGACCGCCGCCGACTTCATGTTGGCAACGACGGGATGCTTGTCGGTGGCAGGATAGATCATCGGTGTGCCAGGGCCATAACCGTAAAGCTTTTTGGCTTCGTTGGGGTCGATGATGAGATCTGCACGGGCGTGGATCTTCCACTTCTCTTCGATGAGCCCTTCGACACCTGTGTCACTGCGCGGTTCGAGCATGGCGACAACGCGACCACCAAGCTCCAGGTAGGCTTGGATGATTTCGAGTTCCTCCGTACTCAAGGCACTGGTCGCTGTGGTGATGACCAGTACCGCGTGTGCATTGAGTCGCCGTTGCAACTCCAAGCGGGCCCGATTGACGCTCTCCGGTGTGGCTGCGTCCTCAAGGCGGGCTGACTTCGAAACGTTGCTCTTGATATCGTCGGCACCACCCATGAGCGAGAAGTCCTTGACGCGATATCCTTCGGCACGCAAGAGCTCGGCGACCGTGGCCAAACCCTTGTCGCCGTCCTGATCGTCGATCGTGGCCTCGCCATGACCGGTGAGGAACGCCAAGCTCTTTTCGGTCTGCTCTACAACCTTGATAATGGCGTTGGTGAGCTCCGTCTCCGAAGCATCAGGCGCCCTTGCGTCGCGGTCGCCACACTGGACGACGATGCGCGGTCCGCGGTCAGTGATCTTGTGTTTCTCTACCAGCATGTCCGCCTTGTATGGGTCGACGATGGAGAACTTCACCCAAGCACTGGATTGGGCGTACCGCTCGAGTGACTCTTGGGTCTCGCTGAATTTGTCATCCACTGTGGAGTAAAAGGCGGTGATGATGACCTCCTGCTCGAGTCTGCCAAGAACCCGTTGGGTTTGATCGGTCAGGGTGTAGAGACGCTCACGGGTAAAATCGAACTCGCGGTCGTTGTGAACCGCCAGGAAGTTGAGAGCGACAACGATGCTCAACACGAAAAGCGCGCTGACAATCGTCATGACCCAGAGCCTCGCCGACCGCGCGCCCGATAGACGTCCGACAAAATCGCGGTTGGTGGCGAGATACAAGCTTACGAGCATGACACCCAAGACAATCTTGCCGATCACGTAGAGAGTAACGCCACCGGAAAACCACCACGACACTGGGGTACTCAACAACGTCACCAAACCGATGGCACCACCGAGCCGTCCAAGATTGGTCAAGCGCGATGGCGTCGAATCTCTGACCTCTGTTGTCTTCGTCATCGTCAACCTCCTACCGCCAGCGTTGAGCTTCCACCACCTGGTGGGTGAAAAAGAGGCCAAGGAAGATGAAGGAGAGGTAGTAGACGAGATCGGAGATCTTGATGACGCCGCTGACAAAGCTCTCGAGATGGGAGGTCAAACCAATGTAGGCAAGGAAATCCCGAAGCGCTCCTTCCTGGCCGCGGGCCGCGAGACCCATGAACAGAAGGATCAACAACACCGCGATACTGAGCACCGCTGCGACAATCTGCGAATCACTGGCGGCGCTCGCGAGAAGACCCATCGCCAAACAGCTGGCACCCATCAAGAACACCCCGAGATACGCGACCCAGATGGTGTTCCAATCGATGGGGCTCGTCTCACCTTCCCCAAGGATGTGCAGCAAAAAGGGAAAGACCAAAGTCAGAGCCAACATGATGAGAATCAGCACTGAACCGGCCGCAAACTTACCTAAGACGATCTCGATGGGGCGCACTGGCGTGGTTAGTAGCAATTCGAGGGTTCGAGCACGGCGTTCCCCGGCGATGAGGCCCATAGAGAAGAGCGGCACGAGGATAAGCAAGGCAACGCTCGCCCAGAAGAAGACCGGTCCCATTACCCAATCGGTGAGATTCATCTGTTTGATGTAGGCATGGGCGTTTCCCTGGGTGAGCTCCATGAGCTGGAGCTGAAACTCTTTCACCAGTTGATAAAAGAGAAATCCTGTGATCAAGGTGAACGCGGCAAAGAGGATGTAGCTCAGCCAAGTGGTGAGAGCGATCCACAGATCTTTGATGGCTATGGTCGTGATGTTGCGCATCGGTTATGCCTCCGCCGTGAGGGACAGAAAGACCCGCTCGAGAGAAATCTCCTTGCCTTGCTGACTGTGACTCTCGAGAAGCGCGTTGAGACGATCGTCGGCGACAACACGTCCCTTGTTGATGATGATGACTCGCTCACAGGTGGCGACAACCTCCTGCAGAATATGGGTGGAAAGAATTACCGTATGGTCTCCTGCGAGCTCTCTGATGAGATGGCGGACCTCGCCGATCTGACGTGGGTCGAGACCGATCGTTGGCTCGTCGAGGATCAGAACCTCGGGACTGCCGAGCAGCGCTTGGGCCAGACCCACTCTCTGTTGGTAGCCCTTGGAGATGTTGCGGATGAGTCGATTGGCCACCGACCCAAGCAGAATCCGTTCGAGGACGCGACCAACCTCCGTGGTGAGTCCTTTGCCACCGAGTCCCTTGAGCTTGCCGACGAAGCGCAGATACTCACGCACGGTCAGGTCTGGGTACACGGGTGGGTGTTCGGGAAGGTAACCGATGCGACGCTTCACCTCGAGCGGTTGCTCCACGACATCGAATCCGGCAACTTTGGTGGTGCCGCGGGTGGCCGGCATGGACCCGGTGAGGATCTTCATGGTGGTTGTCTTGCCCGCGCCGTTTGGCCCAAGAAAGCCAACGATCTCCCCCTTTTTTAGGAAGAAGCTGATGTCGTTGATCGCCTCGTGGTCACGGTAGAGCTTGGTGAGCCCCTTGGCTTCGATCATCTTATCCTCACACTCGCAAATGAAATGGCACAGGAGCCGCTCTATAGCACGGATTCCGGGTGGGTTCACCTCGCGGACCTACGAGAACTTCCAAGCCAAGACCACCGACATCGATAAGTTCGTCTATCTCATGGGTTTGCAAGATCGCAATGAAACCCTATTCTATCGTCTCGTCTTCGAGCACATCGACGAGATGATGCCGATCGTCTATACCCCGGTGGCCGGCAAGGCGTGCCAGAAGTTCTCGCACATCTACCGACGGGAGCGCGGCCTGTACGTGGCCTACGTGCACAAGGGGTCCATAGCAAAGATTCTGCGCAACGCGGAGCTGAAGAACCCATCGGTCATTGTTGTCACTGACGGCGAGCGGATCCTTGGTCTCGGTGATCAGGGTGCCGGAGGCATGGGCATCCCCATCGGCAAGCTGTGCCCCTACACCCTGTGCGCCGGCATTGCCCCGTCTAGCACTCTGCCGATCACCCTGGATGTGGGCACTGACAACGAAGAGCGGCTCGCGGACCCCCTGTATCTCGGCTTGCGCCAAAAACGCGTGCGTGGTGAAGATTACCAATCTTTCATCGATGAATTCGTCGCCGCGGTGAAGAGCGTATTTCCGGATGTGGTGTTGCAGTGGGAGGATTTTCTCAAGGGAAATGCGCTCAAGCAGCTCGAGCGTTTCAAAGACGAGCTGTGTACCTTCAATGATGACATTCAAGGCACCGCGGCCGTGGTCGTTTCGGGCGTCCTGGGTGCATTGCGGATTACCCGACAACAGATGCGTGAACAACGTATTGTCATCGCCGGTGCGGGTGCCTCGGCCCAGGGTATCTCGAATCTTCTCGTTGCGGCGTTGGTCGAGTGCGCCACAATTCAACGGGCCGTCAAGGAGGGTCACGCTGAGCCGGAGATTCTCGAAAATCTGTCTGAGGCCGTGAACCGGGCCATGTGGTTACCCGAATATCTACCGGTCCGTTACGAGCCCTGATCGCGTCTTTGACATCAAGGAAACGACCCACGACGCCACAGCGGCGAAGAATCAACCCGCTCGCAACCGATTTAGCGTGTCCCCAGACAACCCGCGTTCGTGTTTTCTCATGGCCTCGTTACAACCGCGGAAGAGCATCTCGATGTCGATGGGGGCACCCTTGGCGGCAACCTCGGCATAGTGAATCGCGAACACGATCTCCGATTGGGTTAGTTCTATCATGCGTCCCAAGAGAGGGATTTTTGTGCGCGCCTGCTCATCCACATTCTTGTTTTCGAGAAACTGCGTCCAGATCTTTTGCCGCTCATCGCCACTGGGGTATGGGAAATGGACCACCTTGTCGAAATTGAATGCACGTCCGTCATAACCCCCGCCAGCACGATTGATCACAATCACCAATCCCGGATGGGAGGCAATGAGACGGGCCAAACAATCCCGCAGAGCCATCTCGATCTTGTCACCGGCACTACCACGGGTGTCGACAGTGCCGATAAAGCTTTCGCCGGGGTCAAAGATGAGGGCGGCATTCTGTTGGCGCGCCCGGGTGAATAGATGCTCCAAGCGCTCGATGGCGCGCTCGATACCCCCGCCGAGGATCTCCTCGCTCTTGACCAGGTAAGGGTCGAGGCCCAGCTCCTTGGCTACCACCTCGGCGGCGACACGCTTGCCCGTGCCATTGGTTCCCTGCATCAACACGCTGGTGCCCTTGGACTGGGCGTAGGCTGCCATGCGTTTGTCCAAGAGGTCCTGGTTCTTCACCGCGACGATAACCTCCCTGAGCTCCTGTTCTGTTTGATAACTGACGACCAGGTCATCCCAGGTCATGCCTGTGTCGATTTTGATCGCCGGCATATTGGCACGGCGGTTGTCTGATGGCAGCTTGCCGATGGTGACCATGGCCCGATAGTCGTCGGTTATCTTCAGCCAGGGGTCAGGATCTCCGACGAGCTCCATGATGCGGTTGGCCGGATCGAGAAGTGCAGAGCAGTCCCGCCACTTGTCGATGCCGAGATTGGCGGTCACGTCGCCGCCGCCAACCAGAAGCTTCATGCTTCCCAATGAGAAGCAATCACCACCGAGCACGTTCATGAGCGAGGGCTTGATGTGCGGTGCCAGAGAGAGGATGAGCGCCAGTCGGTCGAAGGTGTCGAGGCCAGCGTTGCGCACCAAAGCGGCGTAGGGACTGGACACACCGGAGAGATCCGGTGGGTTGGCAATCGGTTTGCGATCACCGTTGACGCGTTGTTGCACCAACCCCAGCATCCAATCCAGCTCCGCCTGCAGCACGGCTCCATTGACCTGGAGCTGCTCTTCAAACTCGGCAGAGATCGATTGGGTGGTACCGAGTGCCGACATGCCCGATGCGGCGGTAATCAACGCGCGCTCATCGACCCTGCCCGTGAGTTGTTGGTAGCTCTTGCCATCACTTACCTTCTGCAGGGTCGTCGCAAATGGCGCACCGGCCTTCTCGCCCTTGGGCAACTCGGCAATGGCGGACTTGAAGAGGTCCAGATTGACGGAGACATTAGTGAAATCTACGGATCGCATCATGCACCTCAACTATCTCGAAGCTGCCCTTTTGGACGGGCAAGGTTTGCTATCTACTTAAACCGAGAAAAGGGGAGCCAGTCGTCGTGGCGTGGCCGCTTGGTGAAATCGAAGCGAGGAGGCTGGGGCGGCTCTTTGCCGAACTCATCCACTGACGTCCAGAACTTTGCAACTTCCGTGGGTGTGCCGTCCACCGCCGCTTGGCGTCCGTGGGCATCCGCGGGTGGCACGAAGTCGACGTTGTCGCAGAGCTCGTAGGGTGCGAACTTGTCCAAGAGATTCTGCACAGCGTTTTGCCACTCGGGCGCGTTACCTTCTCTTAGGGCCGCTCGGTCCATGGCAAAAAGAATCGTCTTGGCTGCGGTCATGGCGCTGTCATAGAGGCGGTCCTTAGGACCACATCCCATGCTATAGGCCTGGGCCGCGAGGGTTAGGGACTCCTCTAACATAATCGTCAGTTGGGGAATGTCCTTGGCGCTGATTTCCCGGGACGGACCCCTGTCTATTATTGCGCCCTCGCTGCTCACCTCGATGTGCAGGTGCAGATGGTCGCGGCCAGGCACGGTGACATTGCGGACGCCCTCTTCTGAGTTGAAAACCTCAAGCGCGACCTCTCCCATCGTGAACGTACGCCCTTGGGGTTGCCAACCCTGTGGGAAAGGATTGTCAACGCGAGCTTCGTAGTCGTGTCGACCGTAGTGGAATTCGAACTCCTCGGCGGCAGAGTACCCCCACCCACCGGGAGCCTTTGAGCAACGGGCACTCACGTCGATATTGTAAGGGCTGTCGATGAGGGCATATTTGCCTTCGCCGATACTGTGGGCGAGGGTCCCCAAGGACACCGCACGGCTGTTGATGAGTTTGCCCTCCACCTTCTGGTGGTTGTGACACTCTGGAAAGCGCCAGGTGTACTCAACGCCCAAGGAACGACCTGACGGACCGAGCAGCTGAACTTTGACGGGCTTGCTGATCGCCGGTGCGCCATCAACGGAGTCAACGGGCGTATTCAATCTTGCGCCACAAAGCACACCCTCTGCGTCGGCGCGGAAAACCTGCCGCTTCTTGTTGTGCTCGAAGCTCAATTGACCGAACGGTGGCAGCCCTTCGAGGGTAGGCAACTCGATGGTGCCATTCTTGCTGCCTTTGATGGCTTCCAAGTAGGACTCGAGGTTGGGTGCCGATTGGCGGACCTCGTCGAGGGGAAAGAGATAACTACCATCGATGGGCTCGGGCAACACGATGTAGCGTCGAACCTGCAGACCGCGATCGCCTTCTTTGTCCACAACCGCCATCTCGACAATGTCCTCAAAAACTTTGACCGGTCCGACGGCGGCGTTGAGGCGGCCCAGGCCGTCGGCGGTCATCTGGTACGCAGGACACTCCTTTTCCCCGGCCTTGATGATGCGAATCGCAACACTGGATTTCGGTGTCACCACCGAATCGTCGCGTCTACATAGATCCGGCGAGAACACCAGATAAGGGGGCTTCCCGTACACCTCTCGCTGGCTCACACACTTGTCGTCAGTAACATGGGACTTAGCACAGGTGCCTTGAGTCAGGGGCCGACGCACACTGTCACGCAAGGCGCGCTCATCAAAGTGCAGATGGTCCGTGGCGAGGTCGTATTTCGAAATCTGGCCATGGACGTCCTCCACCTCTATGCTGATGTGCCGACCGGGTCGGAAGCTATCCGCAGTTAGGTCAAAACGCCCATATTCATCCGCTTTGACTTTGGCGATCAACTTGTTGCCGGTGTACACGCGGATCTTTGTGCTCTCGCCATCTTCGGCACCGCTCGGTGGCACAGCCTTACTGTCGGCTTTGATGCTCAGGGAGAATCCGGATTTGTCGCCGGCTGTGCGACCCCAACTCACGGCGAGGCGACTCGCGTCCAAGTAGGGGCCGCGAAGGTCGGTACCGTGGATGAGAACATTGACATAGCTGCCGCCATCCTCGGATCGGATGATGTGGCCCCGTTGGATGTGGTGGCGGGTAACATGCACCTGTTCGATGGGCTTGGTACAGCGCATGACCGCCTGGGACATCTCTTTATTCTTCGACTGGGCACTGACCAGCACGCGATCGCCATATTCAAACTTGCTTGGATCTTCGACCTTGAACGAGTATTCGCCATTGCCATCGGCTGTGGTGGTGGCAATGACAGGCCAACCTTGGATGTCGGGATTCGTCAGGGAGATCTTGGCACCAGGGTCTGCTTTCCCTGCAACATAGAGCGGATCATAGGGTGCCGGAGCGATCACGTTGTCGACACGTTCCTTGTGCTTCTCGACAATGGCAGTTTCGATGCTCGGCGTTGCCGTGCGACAACTCGATTTCTCGTGCTTTTTGTCGTCATGGCAGTGGAGGAAGTCTTTGAGCTTGACGTCAACCTTCACGTAGATGTCGACATCAATATCGACTTTGAGGAGCAAAAGGGTACTGCGCAGCTGGCTGAGCTCCTTGGCATCCCCCGCACATTGCTCTACCGCAAGGCGAATGGTTTCGACGTCAATGTGGCCCTGTTGAATCTGTTGCAGCGCGTTCATGTTGATCTCCCGTAATGGTCTCTCCGATGACGATGATGATTTATCGGGATTAGAGCAGTGCAGGATGCGTCATTGAAGAACCTATGTGCCAAAAGTGTGACACAGGTCCCACTTCCCGCTTTGGTCCTGTTGCTTTGTTCCGGTTTTGTCCTGTTTTGGTCCTGTTTTTGACCTGTTTCGGTCCTGTTTCTGCCCTGTTTCGGTCCTGCTTTTGCCCTGTTTCGGTCCTGTTTTTGCCCTGTTTCGGTCCTGCTTTGATGCGTATGTGCGTTTGCGTCGGTGACAACGTCCGCCTAAACAGCTACACTGCCGGTCCGTCGGTTTGTCTCTGGTTTGGGGGCGAAAGGTTTCGACGGGGACACGGAGATGGTTAGGAGCGTGCCGTGGGTCGTCATGTCACCACGTAAAAAGGCGTGACAACTTTATGAGTGCCAACGATAACGTTGAACTCCGCGCAGCAGCGTAAGTTGTGAGCGCGCGTCGGCCGCAACAGTTGTCTGCGGGTTACGGGTCCGGCGCCATTTAGCAGGCTGGATTCATGTTGGCGTCTCGGCGACATGAGTTGAGAAACACTGAGACTAGCCATTTGGGAAGCCTGTCCGTGGGCGTCCTGAGAGGTTAAATCAATCATGGACTACGCACGTAGCGCCTGCCATTGATGGTTTCCGGACCCGGGTTCGATTCCCGGCGCCTCCACCAACCTGCATCACAATACACCCTTTCGTGGTAGTGTTGATTTCTCTGGGAAAAGCAGTTGCTGGTCAGATTGCTCAAGCCTGCAAGTAGCCCGATGAATCCACGGTAGTCTCGGGTTGACCACCGAACCAGCGACTACCTCACGAGCGCATTCCGCGCCGCGCCCGTCGGTACGAGCTGTCAGAGAACCGGTCGATCACGCGGTACACCTTCGACAGCGACGTGCCCCCCTTGAATGTCAACGCGGCGCCGAGAGGCGATTCGAACAGAGCCGAGAGGATCCACACGACCCACGCGTCTTTCTCGAGGAGGTGAGCCGGCCGACCGCTCCGCGCTGCTGCGAGCTCCAGCACCTCCGTGCGGTCATGCGCGTCGAGATCAAAGAAGCGCTCAACCATTGCCAAGAACCGCCGAGCCCGCTTCACCCACCGCCCTGGCCAACCACGAGGGCAGCGTGGCGCGCGAGGCCACGAGTGTTCTCCACTGTGCCGGAGCCAGGCGCTCTTTCGCCTTCGCCAGGCCCGAAGCTGCATGCTCCGGGCCGAGCCAGGCAACCGCCCTGATGGCCGCGCCAGCGGGTGTATCGCCGAGCGCCAGCATCCAGCTGGGCGCGTGCTTCAACTCGACCAAGCGTGCGCCGAACCTGAGCTGCCGGCTTCGCCCCGTCGTGACGAACACCTCGCGGACGGGCACCTGCATCGTAAGCCCGAGCGCATTGGCTGCCGCGGCGCCGCTCGGCGCGACAGTCTCACCGCCCTTCTTGGCGAGCGACTCAATGGTCTTTTGCGGCGACGGCGGCCGCGTGCCAAATCGCCCAACAACCGGAGCGACGTACGCTCCACGCGCTACACGCAGGAGCTTGCCTTCACGAGTCAGACGCGAAAGCGCCTGATCTACAGCCGCACGGCTCGCGAGGTGGAGAACGATGACAAGACAAAGGTACCGTACGTGAGAAATCTGACGTTTGATGGGTAAATGACGTGCAAAATGTCACGTACGGTAAATTACTTGGCGACCTACATTGGCCACCGGGCAAGGGCTGGTTGCGGCACCGGACCCTCCTCAATCCCCGAGCGTCTTCCGCAGCTCCGCGATCACCGCCCGCGCCACCTCGACGTCGCCGGGGACCGGTGCATGGATCCCCCTCAGGGCTCAAGCCAGCGAGACCAGGTATTCTCTGACCCGTGTCACTGTCTGATCGTAGGTGGGAGTGTATTCGAGCGTCGCGATTGCCTGGAAGTCCTCACGCAGCAACGGCTCTCGTTCGTCCAGGCGGGCGAGTATCACCGACTTCGCCGCGACGAGAATGCCGTCGACTTGGCGAAGCGCAGCGGGGTTCTTCTCGATCACACACGCGAGATCGAAGAGGTCACGCGCACGAAACTGAGCCGCGCGGTAGCGGACCTTCTTGCCAATGATCTCGGCATCGGTCTCC
>Ga0156400_1358_pt1 | contig 25774 bp, 23 predicted proteins | sample RifOxyA3_FD_108044 | JGI IMG/M metagenome (GOLD analysis project Ga0156400, IMG submission 108044) | Deltaproteobacteria bacterium RIFOXYA12_FULL_58_15
CGGGGAAGAAAACCACCGCGTTTGGAAGGAGGCCAGCCACTTCATCTAATCTGTTATGAAAATCCAAAGGCGAATCTCGCAACGAGAAGAGGCTGGGTATGTCAACGAAGTCCAGCTCATGGGGGGCGGAGCCCAGAACCAAAGCTGGGAGGATTTATCCTCCAACGTACGGCTTCCGTCCTGCATCGAACAGTCGCGACTGCACGGGATGAAATGGGTCACCCAAACCAACGACCATACCGTTCGGGTTTTCGACTTTCTGTCGGGAGGTGCCAAAAAGCTCGACGCTGCATTGGTTTCGGATGACCAGCTTTCGCTCACATCGAAGACTGTTGACCAGAGCGACGAGGCAAATCTTTACGACACGACGCCCCACCTGTATCACGCCCCGCTCATGGAGATTCTCGCCAAAATCAACGCTGCCACCCTATCCGATTCGAATCGCGAAGACCTCGCAAGCTCCTGGCGATGGGATCTACGCAACGCCTACCCCAAGGATTACTTGCATATCGACGGCGGCAAATTCATCATGGAGAAGCTCATCGAGCTCAGGCTCAGCCGCCAGGCTCCCGTTGGATTGGTTGATTTTTACACCGTCGTCGAGAATGGCCCCGAGGAGGTCAATGGCTTCTTCCGCTTTTTGCGTTTCAACGAAGAAGCGCCCGACACGATCACGAAATGGAGTCGAAAGCTACGCGCTGAGCATTTGACGCGCTGTAACTGTGACAATGTTCTGAAAAAGGTGCAAGACCGAATCGACAGGTGCGAGTCTGTCGATGAAATGGCCAAAATCTTGGTGGCAGCCTCCTGGGTCGGACACAGGCCGGGGTATGGGAGGGGCATCGACCTCACAATGGACAGAGAACTCGATATCACCTCTGCGCTGTTGCGCTTTGACAAGATATCTCAAGAACAATGTGACGCGCTCGTCGCCGCTGCGAAAACCTTCGGTGACGAGGAAGCCTCACGCCAGCTTGGCGACGCATCCAACAATTCGTTGGTGAACACGATATTTCTGTTGTCTGGAAACCGAGCTCTTGAGGACCTTTTGGGCCGCCCGGATATTCAATATTATGAGAGCACGTCCTTCAAAGCAGCGATCGATCATCTGAGCCTGACCGACCGTCTTTTCAACGCTCCGATCGTCTATCGGTTGTGTCGAGGTGCGGACCGTGAGCTGAGAACCTCGATACAATCGATTGTTGACGATGTCTATGGTCGCTTGTTGCCAAATCTTTCCGTACCTGACCAGCTCATCGTTACAGCAACTCCGAAATCAGACTCGCCCTTTGCCCTCTCTGGTGCCGGACGACTGCACATTTGCCAAGAGGTTTGGGGGTTTGCCGAGCAATCGAAGGCGGCTGCGCGAAAATTCAATGCCGCAGTCATCGCCCACGAACTAGGACACGTCATATTGGCTCACCTCCTTGCCGAGCGAGTTCCTCTGGCTGCAAAATATTCAAAAATAATGACTGAGTATTATACTGCGGAGGATTACGGATCTGACAAGAGACCGATAGACCGCGAAAGAGATTTCGTAAACGGGATCTTCGAGAATAGAATCTTTGAGGTTTGGAAACCCATGCATGAGCTCTTTGCCGATCTCATTGGGGTGTTGCACGTGGGTGATCCTGACGTCTTCACCAAAGGGCTCAAAGGAATAACGAAGAATCCAGCGCGCCGCGGTTTCAGCCACGCGCCTCTATCCAAGGAGCAGTTGGATGCATGGAACGATACGAATGATCACAGAAGCATGGCTCCGGTCAGGTGGTTTTTGGGTAAACACGTGCTGTCCCACCCGAAATACAAATCATCTCCATGCCTCATCGTTGAAAAACTCGTCGATATACTCGCCGAAGCCTTGACAAGGCGCCTGGAGCTGAACGAGGCGCAAGGAAAGAAGAGTGGGAAAGGTGGTCGACTCCTAGACCTAGACGACTTGCAAGAGAAAGATATCGAAGTCCAACGGACCCATTATCGTGAGGACCAGCGTTACATCCTCGATCGGATCATCGACGACTTTGAACTGGGCCTACCCAAGTTCGTGCAGCAACAAGTCTCCGTTAACAGGATTGTTGACGTTGCCTAAAACGCGCTGTTGAGAGTCTCGCGTGCGATGCAGCTCCACATGCAGCGCTCAGGATGCTCGGCACAGTAGACCTCATCGATCGCAATACCGTTGCCGATGTCGGCCTGAAGCGCAGGCCAATCAAAATCGGCACAGCTACCTTCGTCGAGAAGGCTCACGCACATGCCGACCGAGCTTTGGAAGTATTCGGAGTTACTGTAGTAGCTTTGGATGAATCGACACTCGTAGTCGGATCCGGGTCCATCGGGTCGTTCTCCACCGAAGGTGGTGTCGCAGGTGACGCCGGCGGGGTCTCCGGTCAACCCCGCAACATGGTTCAGCCAGTTGTCGATCGGATTGCACAAGAAGGCACAACGATCGTCGGGGAGGAGTGGCGCAAAGCCTTCATCGCAACCGTTGGAATAGCATGTTCCCTGATTGTCCCCATAGCAGAGGTCGCCCTGGAGCAAGCCCTCTGCCTCGACAGGAACCTCGGCGCAGAAGGAATGTCCAGTCCCGAGTTGGGGGTAACATGCTTGGTTGGTTTGTTGGCAATCCTGGAGAACGGGATCGCACATGGGCTCACAAAGACCGAGGGTCGTTGTGTAAGAAAACGGTTGAGAGAGACAGATGAAACTATCGCCGCAGGTGTCGGGCTCCACATGGCAAATCTCGGCACAGATATTTGAATTGCAATAACCCCCCGCCGCGCAATCGTCTCCACCCTCGCTGTCGACAGTGCATGCCTGCCCGAAACCCTTGTCACCGTTGGGCCTGCAAAGCGGCTCGAGGCTCACGATTGCACACTTGTTGTCTGCCGCGCAGCCCGCCTGAGTCACCGGGTTACAGAGGCAATGGCCGTCGTCGCATGTGGCGCCGCCCGAGCCGCACGGGATCACCGGTCCGAGTCTATGACCACACGAGTCATATTCCTCTACATCCTGATCAGCATTGCATACAAAGATGCCTTCGGCGCAGCACTGACCGCCCGAGTCTTCCCAGCAGACATCGGTGTCGCTGCACGGATTGCCCGAGCTTACACAGGCAGTGCCCGCACAAGTCTCGATGCCCGTACAATACAACCCGTCGTCAGAGCAGCGAGAACCTTCACGGACGGTCCAAGAAGTGCTCGAGGTAGCGACGTCGCAACCAAGGCAGGGATTTCCCGGATGCGGCTGGCCATCGAAGACACAGATCCCCTGAATGAGACAGCCGCCGCAGATCGCGACGCAGCTATCGGCGCTCTCGTTGCACCACAGTCCAGCACCGCACGGATTGCCCGTGTGCTCGCAGGTGCGCGCGCTCTCGTTGCAGCTCTCCGTGCCGTTGCAGAACATGCCGTCGTCGTTACAAGCACTGCCCGTGCCGCCCACGCACGCGCCGGCACTGCACTCGTCACGACCATTGCAGAAAACGCCATCATCGCAGAACGCCCCGTCGTTGTTCGTCCAGCTTTCGGGAGAGTGAGCTGCGTTGCAGATCTTGCAACTATCGACCGGATGAGTGACCGCTGGCGGATAGCAAATCCCGTCGATCAAGCAGCCGGAGCATGTCGTCTGGCCAACAACCGCGTTGCTGTCACAACCCATGACCCACGCCAAACAGACCAAGAACAGCACGCCACTCAATAGGGTGCGCCGAACAGGGCAAACTCCCATGGTTGACCTCTTCGCTAAATTCATTGGCATCAGCATCCCGGCAAACCTTCTCGACATCGTTGCCTTCCTCAAGCCCTCATGCGTCTCGGACGCCAGGTGCCACACGAGCACAAAGCGTAAGCACCGCCTTCCGTGCCCCCTCCACATCAAACGAACTCCGTGCCTGCAGCCGTTCGAGCAAGTCGGTTGGCGAGCACGCCTCGACCTTGGACACCCGCTGCCGCGCGGCCGCATCCACCAACCGTAGGGCGTCGTTTGATGACAAACATATCAATTTCGCAACAGCGGGACCAATTAGTAGACATCGCACTTGACCATTGGAACCTAGGTATACAGAATTATACCTGGCATGAATCATGGCATTGAGTGTCAAACATCCAGAGGCTGAAAAGCTTGCTCGCCAGGTCGCGGAGCTCGCGGGAACCTCCATGACAGCCGGTGTCATCACTGCATTGCAGGCCCACAAGAAGACTCTCCTGAAAGCACGCGACGCAGAACTACGTCTGCGACAGGCTCGTGAGTTCTTGGAGCGTGAGGTTTGGTCTCTCCCTGATGTCCACACCGAGCTAACAGAGGACGAGATCCTCGGTTATGGGCCGAGCGGAGCGTCCGAGTGATCGTCGATACCTCTGCGTTGGTCGCTATCATTCAATGCGAGCCCGAGGCAGAACGCTTCCTCGAGGTACTGGCCAAGGCCGATCAGTCCGCCATTTCAGCGGTGAGTCTTGTCGAGGCTGGGATGGTCCTTTCCGACCGCAAGGATCGTCCCATGCAGGCGAACATCGAGCATCTATTGCGGCGGCTGGGAACCGAGAGTGTCTCATTCACCGACGAGCACCGCATCGAAGCGTTGAATGCGCATTGGCGCTATGGCAAGGGACGGCATCGGGCTGCTCTCAACCTCGGAGATTGCGTGGCCTGCGCCACGGCAAGAGTGGCCGGCCAGCCATTGTTGTTCAAGGGCGACGACTTCTCTCTTACTGACATCGACAGCGTGGAACTCTGAGCACGGCCAGTTGCGCGCGCGTCGGATCGCATCCGGTCTTCCGCTTGGTGGACTTCGCCGCCGCGCACCAGGCAGGGAACAAGCTCAAGCCGAGCTCCAGTCTGGCGATCGTGAAGAAGCACGTCCAGTCGGGCAACGTGCTGCGCGTCCGTCGATCTACGCGGTGGTTCCCGTCGACGACAGTGTGTATGTTCGAGTTCTGGAGGATCCGGGTGGCCCGAGCGCCATAGGTCGATCCGGAATGTTTGGCGAACAGGTTTTGCGCGCAAAGTCACACGTGTTGCCGATCACCAACCAGTGGCAAACCGTCTCATCCAAGGCGGCGGGTTGACCCAGGTGATCGATAACAGCGTGCCCAACGCTGTTGAGAGTCTCGCGTGCGATGCATCTCCACATGCAGCGCTCAGGAGGTTGGCACAGTAGGACTCATCGATCGTCGTACCCATTCCGATGTCGGCCTGAAGCGCAGGCCAATCAATATCGGCACAGCTACCTTCGTCGAGAAGGCTCACGCAGGTGCAGCACTGACCGCCCAAGTCTTCCCAGCAGACATCGGTGTCGCTGCACGGATTGCCTGAGCTTACGCGGGCTGCTCTCAGTCGAATCGACCGTCATCGCGGGCGAGGAAGCGGACCAGACAAGAGTGCAACAACACCCAACCGAACACGCTCATTCGCGCCTCCACCGAGGCAATCCCAGACAGTGCCTCCTTGTCTGCAGCCACGGGTAGCAGGAAGTCCGCAACATAAAAACGCCCGCTGACCTCCGTGGACCAGGCAGGCACGTGAAAACGCCTCGATGTGCGGTATGCCGTGATGGCGCGAATCTGCTCTGCAGTAAGTGTCTCTTTGCTGCCGAGGTCGAATAACGGCACCAGTTGTGACCACCGCACATCGTCGGATCGGCGAGCAAAGTCACACGTGTTGCCAATCACCAACCAGTGGTAAACCGTTTCGTCCAAAGCGGCGGGTTGACCCAGGTGATCGATAACGGGGATCGCACTCGGCAGTCTGACGATGTCGCCCTGGCAAACCTGCGGGCCTCTTCGCGGGTTCTGATAGAACTTGGATTGCAGCGTGCCCGACTCAACCAGGCTCGTGATGGTGGCGGCCAACTCTGCTGCATCATAGACGGGCGGCCAGCGCTCAGTGATTGGGTCAAACACGGCTGAGTTTCTATCGTCCAAGTGGTTTGGTATTCAGCCTCGATTGGCGATCGGTAACAAGAGCGTCGACGATGCGATCGTCCTCCTCGCTGACGGGCAGATAACCGTAGCCTCGCACCAGTTCGCCTGCGGTTCGGACCAAGTCACCGACGGGTTGTGACACAGTGAGCTTGCCGGTGGGCTCGTCTACCATTGCTGGCGAAAGGTCGGTTGGAAGAGGAGTCTCGTCTTGCGCTGCTGGCGCATAGAGGACACGAACTTTGGGGCCCGAACGCGCATGGCTTCCCGCAGTTCCATCCAAGAAGCGGTGCGTGAATCCACCCATCGCATCGACGTAGCTGGTCATGTTTTGAGCTCCATCCACTCTAACAAAGTAGCACCTGCAGCAGCGCGAAACAGGCTGTAGATGTCTTTTGTGAACAATTCGAAAAGGTCAAAAATTTCAACCATCTCAAATCCCCCCTCGACATACCGGTCTAAGTCCAAGCGATATTGGGCTTTTTCCTCGTCCCCGTGTCGCAGCAATCCGAGTCTCAGGGTCAACATTCCACGCTCTGCCGGAGAACGTACTTCAGATGAGAACAGAGTGTCTTCAAGGTCGGCCAACTCGGTGGGGACGGAGATGAACTTGCTGTCTAGAAGGTGCGACCATTCCACAGGTCGTTTGAGGTCAGCGGCGATAGCCTCTCGGTTGATACTATTGACATACCGAAGGCCAAGCCGCGTCGGAGCAATCGGCGAGAACACCTCCAACAACGCATCTGTCGCAACCTTCATGTCGGCAAGAAAGTCCTTGTGCGACTTGTGGTCGCGATTTTCAAGAGCTATTGCGGCAGGGCCGAGGTTCACCATTGCGCTGCCATCCTGCTTGCGGAATTGGAACTCTTTGCCCTCGCGCACTTCGAGCCCAAGGGGAGAACGAAAACCAACTTCGCGCGTTTCGACTTCGGCAAACCCTGGAAACGTACCCCGCACCCGATCCTGGAATTCGGCCACGCGATCCGGCACCTTCAGAATTGGATGGAACCGAATCTGTGCAATTACGGCAGCCACGGTGTTGCGCTTGAATGTCTCATGCTCAATCGATTGCAGGTTCCACGTCATCGGTAGCTTACCTCTACCAAACTTTCCCCGGCCAAGCCATCCGGCTTCATACGCAGAATACGCAGACATCGCAGCCTCAACATCGATAACCGATGCGAGGCGAAGTGATGCGCACAGACGCAGGGCCTACCCGCCTGCGGGGCCACGAGTGCCACGAGTGCCACAAGGGCCACAAGTGCAACAAGGGCCACAACAGACCCGGGTTTCTCTGTCAACTTCCGCCGCCGAACAGAGCCAACGGCAGACTTCCGAGCGGCGACACAAGTAACAGGAGGGCCGCGGCACCGACGGCGTACAGCGTGTGCGCGACAGGACGCACCCGAAGCATCTCCAACCACTCGGCGACGAGGGCGGTTTGCGCGGCCTCGACACCCCTGTCGACGACGGCTTTCATCCGCGCAGATTGTTTGTGGGACGGGGTTAGCACCTGTAGGTCCGCAGTCAACGCTTCACTGTCGTTCATGGTGTTTCTCCGAGGTGTTGCTGATTGAGCAGGAGCTCTATCTGCTCGCGCAATCGCGGGCGCAGTCGTTCACAAATCTTCCTGACATTCGCCGGATTGAGCCCGGTGATGGTCGCTACCTCTGATGCATTCAGCTCGGCCCCGTAGCGCAACGAGATGACCTCTCGTTCACGCTCCGGCACTTGCCATAGGGCACGCAAAACGATTGAGCGCCGGCGCTCGGTGTCTATGCCCTCCTCCATGTCCATGGGTTCGTCTTTGTTTGATTCTGCCTCCAGCACAGATGCAAGCTCGATCGGGTCCGTGGGCACCATCCGGCGACGGCGGAAGCGGCGACGTGCGGTGTTGTAGGCTATACGGAGCACCCACGAGGAGAACCTGCTTTCCGGTCGGGGGCGATAGGATTCAAGCGAGGTCAGCACCTTGAGCAGTGAATCCTGGGTCACGTCCTCGGCTTCCGCTTCGCTGACGAACATCGGACGGACGACCCGAAAGACGCGGTTGACAAACTGTTCGTAGATTCTCTGCAGCGCCACTTGGTCACCTTCCCGCGCCAGGGCAATCAGACGTTGCAGTTTGTCCTCTGGCAAAGGTGTGGTGTCTCGGTCCGAAACACCTCCCAACATGGCGAAGTACACGAACAAGGCTCAGCCCTCGCTGGCTCGGGCTTCGAGATAGCCCAGCGTCCAAACCGTGGATTGGTAGGTGCCCAGAGCGCCGCCTGTTGCCACAGCCAGCGGCAGACCGAACAAAACGCCGATGGCGATGGCAGCGGGGATCCCGGCAGCAAGATAGCCTGCACCGGCCAGCAGAGCGATCGGAATCAGGCACAGGACGATGACGACGCCTGCACCGATTTGTCCAATGCCGACAGCCAAGAAAAGCAAGAGAGTGGAGGCCAGGCGGCCATGCAGAAAGAGCCGCGCCTTGCCGATGGAATCCAGGGCGTTACGGTTATCGAGAACCACAAAGCGAAGGGCGAGGGCATAGATGAGATACAATGTGACCACCCACGGCACACCCATGATGACCGCGAGGATGCCCAAGGGTATCGCCGCACCCACTGGTAGCAAATCCAAAGAGTAAAGAATCACCGGGGCGGCGAGCACGGCGATGCTCCCCAAGGCGACGCCAAACATGATGGCCTTGACCTTGAATACGGCCCAGAAACTGCGCATGCCGCCGCGCATCCCCTGTCGCACGGTGAAGGGCTCGTCGTTCTTGGCGCGAACGGCACCCTCAATGAGAGCACCTTCGCTGACAACATGCATGAACAGCCCGCAGAAGCCGAGAACGACGGCGCCGGCGATGGCCCAGGGGAGCCAAGTAGGCAGGGAGTCGACGGCAGCCGCCGCTACGCCGGTGGCCGCTTTGGCGCTGGACGCATCGCTGCCGCCAGCAGAGCCACTGCCTGCGGCAACAAACAGTCCAAAAAGCCAGAGGGATTTTCGACTCCAGGCGATTCTCAGGCTCTCTTTTGCTATGCGAACGATGTCCATTTCTCTCTCCTATCTCGGAGGCTGTCGGTTCTCAATGAGCCGGTCGTTGCCTCTTTGGAAGGAGAAGCCACCGTGGCACCCAAGTGTGACAAGAAACCCACTTTTTTGGGGTTGGTCTCGAGGTCTCGAGTTCCGGCGGTCTGGTGGTCTGGTGGTCTGGTGGTCTGGTGGTCTGGTGGTCTGGTGGTCTGGTGGTCTGGTGGTTTGGTGGTCTGGTGTTCTAAGCGGCCCAGCGGGCGAATGGGTCGCGACAATGCGTGTTGTGGGCGTTCTGGGCCGACAACATGCTCGCGAGCTCGCCGGGTAGCATGAGTCCAAGTCGGGTTAGGCATTCTCCCAACCGCACGGTGCGTCGCTGTTGCTCGGCAACCACCTGGTCGCGTTGTTTTGATGTCAGCATCTTCAATCGTACGGCGGCATCGCCGAGTCGCTCTTGGGAGAGTCGGCGCAGCTCGATCTGCTCGACGCCGACCTTGCCGCAGAATCCCAGGCTCACTGCGGTTGCCCCAAAGGACGGGCGTCGTTTGTGTTCCGAGAGCCCCGCTGCCACCGAGCTCCATGGAAGCCAACCGGTGAAGTAGAGGTATTCGCCAAGGCGCATGCTGTTCGCCGGGACGTCATCGTTCCAGTAGTCGCGCTCCAGCCTACGTGCGGACTCTTCGGGGTCGCTCAGATATCGCGAAAGAGTCTCGTGGGCCTGGCGTAGCAGGTTGAAACGGTGCTTGAGCACCCGACTGTCGACGCCCAACGGTGCAGCGCGGTCCGGGTGTGCGAACATCACCCGTTCCTTGAAGATGGATTTGAGTTGGTGCGGTTGCAGACGGCTCAAGAATTCCGGAACTTGGGCAGGCTCAATGCAGAATAGGACCACACAGGCGCGCGCAACGCCGGGGGGCAGGTTCATGGTTTCCTCCGAATTCTACGCCATGATACGCGCAGCGGAGCGGATCGACAAAAAAGCGGATCGACAAATATCCCCCACTCACCGAGACGCTTCTTGATCTCTCCAGTCTTCAACAGACAACTCGGGCACGCGCTGAAATTCACGACTGTTTGCGGTTACAACCACCAACCCATGGCATCGAGCAATAGAAGCGATCATGCAATCGCGATCGCCAATCATTTCTCCACGACTTTCCAGGTGTGCGCGAATGTCACCGTAGTGTTCCGCGGCGTCTTTGTCGAACGGCAGAATTCGCTTGGAGAATGGCTCAAGGAAGTAGTCCCATGCCGTCATCAATCGAGCAGGATCGCGGCTCTTGAGTGTGCCGACCCTAGCCTCCGCAACGGTGATGGCGCTGACGTGAAGCATCATTGGCGCCATGCGTTCCATTTTCTTGGAAACTCCGAACCGACGCTGGAGAACGTACGAACAAGTGTTGGTGTCGAGCAAGTAGCTCACGGCAGATCTCGCTCGTCTTCTATCGGCGGCGGTATCGCGTCTTCGGGCCTGCTCCAATCCTGTTCTTCCAGATGTGGCATGTTCGCCCAGTATCCCTTGGGCCAAGTCCGCGCCTCGATCGGCTCCAACACCACCCCCTTGCCGAGACGCCGCACCAAAACCTCCTCTCCTTCAAATCGGAATTCCTTCGGCAGGCGAACCGCCTGCGAACCTCCATTGGTAAAAAGTTTTGCCGTTTTTGTCATGTATATATTTATATATACTTCTCATTTCATAGTCAATTCATTCATCCACCAACGGATCACCCGGTGCCGGATCGCCACCATCGCGACCCCCGCCATCTCCGCCGTCGGGTGCCAAGCAAGATGGGTGGGGAATCGAAAGGAGGCAGGCGAGAGCCGGGGAGAGGCACGCCTTAAAAGGCAAAGGATCATATCGGCCCCCTGCCCCATCCATGCATTCGTAACCATTGCGACAGTCGTCGGTGGTCACACAAAGCTTGAGACAGGCACCGAGAGGTCGATTCAAGAACTGCTGTAGATCAAAACAATATCCACCATGGCCGCACTCGTCTTCTCCCACGTTGGTCACGCACCCGAGGCGCGAGCAATATCCATCAGGGATCTCGACCTCCTTGCCGGCGAGGAGCAGAAACGTCGCATTGTCCAAACACACCGCCAGGTTGCCGCCGATGCACTGGTCATCGTCTGTGCAAGCGGCACCCGTCAATAGCTCGATGTTGCTGTCCCCACCTCCGCCGTTATCACTATCGGCAGCGGCATCGACATCGGCGTTGCTCGGTAATCGGTCGATGGCATCGCTGTTCTTGCAGGATGACACCCAGAAAAAACCGCTGGAGCAAACAGCAAGCCCGCCGAACAGTCTGAGCAGCATGAGCAGCCCAAGCTGCTTGCAGAACGGTACGGAGTGGTCGACATGAATCTTCATGAGGCACATTCTCATGTTGACCCCCAACACGACAAGAGCCTGCATGGGGGCACAGAAGTTTTCGCGGGCGACAAAGAGCATGCACGAGGGCACAAGAGTTTTCGCGGGCGACAGAGAGCATGCACGAGGGCACAAGAGTTTTCGCGGGCGACAGTCTGCCGCCATCGCCTCAACCACAATGAATGATCTGGAACGTTGACAGATGCGGGTCGATAGTTTATAGGTTGGTTAACCAACTTACTAATACCGGCAATGCCAAGACCATCCAATACCCGCGAACGCCGCCTCCAGATTGCCCGGGGGCTGATTCAGATCATGGCGGACAAGGGTTACGATGGTGCGTCCATGACTGAGGTGGCCCACGCCGCTGGGCTCACGACCGGTCTCATCCACTACCATTTCAAAAACAAAAGAGAAATCCTGCTTGCGGCGATGCAAGAGCTCGCCGTCGAACACGATGGCAATATCGCCGAACGCCTGGCACAATGCCTCGGCGACCCTGTCCAAGAAATTGCTGCGTTCATCGATGCCCACGTGGGTCTCGGCGCCCACGCCAATCCCCGGGCCCTCGCCTGCTGGCTGGTTGTTGGCACAGAGGCCCTCAAGGACGCACAGGTGCGCGAGACGTACGCGCAGGTCATGGACCACTTCAACCGCCGCCTCACTCGCATCATCGAGGCTGGCATCCGTCGTGGCACCTTCACCAGCACATCACCACGTGCGGCCGCGAGCGCCCTGATGGCCACGATACAGGGCTACTACCTAGTCGCTGCTACCGCGCGCCACCTCATCCCCGACGGCACCGCCGCCGTTTGCACCAAGCAAATGGCTGAGGGTTTGCTCAAACCGACTCAATCCTTCGTGGACGGAGCCACACCATGACCACCAGAGGGCAGACCGTCCGCAAACTGGGCCTTCTGAGCACCCTGTATCTGTCCCAAGGGCTGCCCTTTGGCTTTTTCACCCAGGCCCTGCCCGTATTTATGCGCAAGCAGCATTACTCCCTCGAGGCCATTGGGCTGACCACCATTCTCGCCCTCCCCTGGGCCTTGAAGTTTCTCTGGGCACCCTTTGTCGATCGCTACGGCAGCAAACGTTTGGGCCGCCGACGCAGTTGGATACTGCCGCTGCAGGCAATAACGGTCTTCACGCTGATCTCTGTGGGGCTCCTTCCACCCGAGGCTCTCATGGTCATGCTGGGTGCCATGTTCATCTCGAACCTGTTGAGCGCCACCCAGGACATCGCCGCCGATGGCCTCGCCGTCGACATCCTCACCCCACCGGAGAGGGGGCTCGCCAATGGCATTCAGGTGGCCGGCTATCGCTTGGGAATGATTGTGGGCGGGGGATTCCTGCTGATCGTTCACGAGGATATCGGCTGGCAAGGTACCTTCTTCGCCATGGCAGCCATCATCGGCCTCGCCAGTGTGCCGGTGTGGTTACACCGGGAAGCCCCCGTCGACAATTCCGTGGCCGTACCGACGCCGAGCATCTTGAGTTTTCTCAAGAGGCCGGGCATCCTTCCCATCGTGGCGCTCGTCTTCACTTACAAAGCCGGTGACGCCCTCGCCTCAGCCATGCTTCGTCCCTTCCTCGTAGATGTCGGCCTCGAGCTCGACGACATTGGTTGGCTCATGGGCACCGTGGGCTCACTGATGGGTCTTGCTGGTGCGCTGGTGGGTGGTGCACTGGTGGTCAAGCTCGGACGCAAACAATCCCTCATCATCTTCGGTTTGTTGCAGGCCGCCGCAGTCGGTGCCTACACGATTCCGGCGACCACGGCGGTAAGCACCCCTACCCTCTACGCGATAGCCGGTGCGGAAACGTTTTGCGGCGGCATGGCGACCGCGGCCCTGTTTACCTGTATGATGGACTGGTGTCGCCCGGGTGCCAACGCCACAGACTACACCATTCAGGCGAGCCTGGTGGTCATTGCCACGGGCATCGCCTCGGGCGCGAGCGGATTTTTGGCGAACAACCTCGGCTATGTGAGCCACTTCGCCCTGTCCGCCGCTGCCTCCTGTATGTCGGTGTGGTTCGTCATTAGATTGTTCCCACAGGCGCAGTGGGAAAAGAAGGAAGCGGAATGCGCATAGCCGTTTACGCGGGCACCTTCGATCCCATTACCGCCGGGCACCTGTCGGTGATCGAAGCGGCCGCTGAAGCCTTTGATCGACTCATCGTCTTGGTGGCTGTGAACCCCGACAAACACCCACTGTTTAACGGTGCCGAGCGCCAGGCAATGATCGAGGGGGCGACCGAACACCTAGAACACGTCGCTGTCGACACCTCCACGGGTCTCGTGGTCGAATACGCCCGCGCCCACGGTGCCGGGTTTCTCATCCGTGGCATCCGCGACGCCAGCGACGCCGACTACGAGACCCAACTCGCCAACGTCAATCGCAACATCGCCCCAGAGGTCACAACTTTCTTCGTTCCCGCACACACCGAGTTGTCACGGCTGAGCTCCAGCAATCTCAAAGAGATGGCACGGCGGGGTGAGGACGGCTCGGCCTATTGCCCTGCATTGGTTTGGCAACAACTCGTCAGAAAGCTCGCTGAGCAGCAAAACCTCCCACATCCCCATGGCAAAACGGAGGTGGTGCCGTGAGTTTGGAAATCAACGTCCTCGGCGTCGGCGATACCTTCTCGGAAGTTTATTACCCTACCGCGCTCCTCCTGTTCTGTGAGGGTGTCTACTTGGCCATCGATTGTCCGGATCGCTACCGCGCGGTCCTGCGTGATTTTCGCAAGATCTCTGGTCGACAAATACAGGTGCAGGAGATCAACGATTTCATCGTCACCCATGTCCACGGCGACCACATGAATGGCCTTGAGGGCGTCGGTTTCTTCTGCCATGCCACCGCATCGGCACGTCCGCGTTTGCATATGTTGCCTGATGTCGCGCGAGATCTGTGGGGGAGGTTGGCCGGCGGCATGGGCAGCCTCTGGGATGGCGAGAGGCATCACCCAATGGCACTGACAGACTATTTCCAGCCGATGCCCCTTTACACTGACGACGCGGTGAATATCGGCCCTTTCAATGTTCAGGCGCGCTACACCCGTCATCACATCCCCGCGACCGTGCTGCTCATAAATGCCGGTGGCCAAACTGTGGGATTCTCCGGTGACACTTCCTTCGACCCCAACCTCATCCACTTTGTCAAAGACGCTGACCTCATTATTCACGAGACCAACTTTGGGCCAGCACACACATCCATCGATGACCTGCTGGCCCTACCCCAGCCCATTCGCTCCAAATTGCGGCTCATTCACTATCCCGACGGTATGGACCTCCGAGACGCGCTGCTGCCCCTGCTTACCCAGGGTGAAATCATCACCTTGGGGTGATTTGACGGCAAAGGGCCGCCGACGGTGGTGAGTGCGGCAGCGCGGCGATTAGGGCTCGACGAAGGCTTGGAAGGTTCCGAGACGATCGGTGAGCACCCTTATCCGCCGTTCACCCTGCTTGCCAGATCGGTCGAGCACGAAACGTGGCCCGAGGCTCGCGTCTGTGAATGAGCCCGGGGGAATTTCGATCCAACGGGCCTTCTCGATGATGACGTCCCGCCAGGCGCCGTCTTCCTGAATCCGGGGGAGAAATAGAGCGGCCTCTGGCGGGGCACCCAGCAGATCGCATGGCCCCTGGGGGACCATGGGGTCAAAGCAGACTTCGTTGGCACGCACATAATCGGTCACCCGAGCAAAGACATGAATGCCCGAACCATCCCCGATGTCCGTGTCGCTACGCCCCAGAAGGATGGGCAGATCGACGATGACACCGCGCTCTTGGTCTAGGGCCGTTGAACTCAGATCCAAACCGATCCGTGAGAAGTCGCTGGTGCTACCCCCAAGAGCGCGGGGGCCCATGCGTGCTTCGACCCGCAAGCGCTCGCCCGTATCAGTGGCGTCGCCGGGATGGGGATCGCTGACGCGGGTGAGCCGAACGTCACCGACCGCGTGCCATGCATCGGTGATGTAAACCAAGGCCGGTGAATAGGTGAGGTCGCTGTGACCGAGGGCCGCGCGGAAATCGGCGGCATTTGTCGGCAGGCTTCTGGGATCGCCGCTACCCACAGTGTTGAGATGGTGCAAACGCCTGAGACCAAACGCCGCCGTCTCTCTGACACCAAAGGCATCCAGCCCGACGGACTCGAGGCCCATGGCACCCAACACATTGCCGAGATTGTCGCTGCCGAGCCCTCGCAGCGGTCGCACCCACACCGCCCGCCTGTTGGTTTGCCGCCCCGTCCGCACGCCCATGCGGTTGTCGTCGTAGAGCGAATACGCGACGTCGAGCATGCCATCGCCGTTGAAATCGGCGAGCCCAGTGCGACGGACGCTGGTTGCGTCAACCGCAACACTCGGACCGAAGCTGCCGGTGGCAACGCCGAGGGATGATTGGCCAGGCCAAAGGCGCAAGGCATCGCTGCCATCCTGACCGCGGCCAACCAGCAGATCCAGTATGCCATCGCCATCCACATCGCCGATGTCGACGCCGAAGTCTTGTGGGCCGGTTTCGAGACTGACCACATCGAAGTCGCCATTGCCCCGGCCGGGGGAACCGAGCCCGGGCAACAGCGTCAGCCCGTCGTTGGTGGTTAGCACCAGGTCGAGCACGCCGTCGCCGGTAAGATCGGCGGTAGCCATCCCGTGGGCACCGGCCGCGAACGTACAATAGCTGCCGTCGGAATCGGGACCGCAGGTTTGCGGTACCGGGGAAAAGGTCATCGGTGCACCCCCGTCTTGGCCATACACCCGAAACTGTGACCACGCCCCCCCATCGGCGACACTCGCGACGTCCAACAAGCCGTCGCCGGTGAAATCCCCCACCGCCACGGCCGGATTCGCTCCCTGTTGCCAGCCGACGAAGACGCCACCAGCAAAGGAGCCATCGCCGACACCGTCACTGCCGTTGCCCGGCCAAACATAGATAGAGGTGCCCGAGGTGGTGTCGCCGTAGGCACCCACCACGTCGAGGATGCCATCCCTGTTCATGTCGGCCAGGGCCAAAGCCGTGAGCCACGAGCCAACGCCGGTAACAATCGGGGTGGAGAATACCCCGGGCGTTGTTGCCAAAAAGGTCGTAACACTCCCCCCATCGGCAAAAACAAGGTCGATGAGCCAATCGCCGTTGATGTCGGCGGGGACGACAATATCCCAGTTGGCGGTGGGCCCGTCCGCCGGCGGGAGAAACGTCCCATCCCCGACTCCAGCTTGACCGCGCCCGCGCAGTATTTGCGCAGCCGTGGTGGCCTGGGGAAAGACGGCATCGACAATACCATCGGCGTCGACATCCGCGAGTGCAAAGTCCGATGGTAACACCCGGGTGCTGTAACTCGTCGACGGTGAGAGGTGGTCCGCCATCATCGGGGGTCCCGGTTCACTGAGGAACACCGTGCCAAAACGTTCCGGATAGATACCGCCGTGGTTGCTCGGACCACTGGCGAAATCGAGGATGTTGTCGCCGTTGAAGTCACCGATCACCAGGTTGCGCGGGGTGGTGGCTCCGGAGCTCAGGCTCATGTTCCAAGTGAAGTCGCCCGTTCCTCTTCCGTCGGCACCGGCCGCAAGCCCGATGAGAAAGTCGTTGTGGGTGCCGTTGGCGGTGACCACATCGGCGGTGCCGTTGCCGGTCAAATCGAGAAGCGCGAAACTCTCGGCCAGGACATCGGTGTCCGTGCGCGCCGCTACGGTGAAGGCACCGTCACCGGTGCCGGAAAAGACAACCAGCGCGTCGTCGCTGCCGCGGGCCATGACGGCGAGGTCGAGGTGTCCGTCCACATTCATGTCTTCCGCGAAGATCTCCACCAACGCCGCGCTCAAATCCGCAATCCCCGGCCGCTCCCCGAGGGGTGTGAAATCCCAATGGGGGGCACCGTTGCCGACGAGGATGACGAGATTCAACATTGAGCCGTTGGCCACAGCCAGATCGAGAATGCCGTCTTCGTTGAAGTCGCCGGTGACGAGGGCCCGGGGATCGTCGACGGCGGGTTCGGTGGCGTAGTCGAGGGGTGCCAACAGCGTCCAGTCGCCACCGGCGGCGGAGCCCTCGCCGTAGAAGATCGAAACCGAACTGCCCTGGTCCCCACTGCCTGCGGTTCCGGGGTCCATGGAGGTGGCCATGATCAAATCAGCGATCGTGTCTTGATTGAGATCAGCGGTGACAATGGAACGGGGACAGTCCCCGGCGCTCAAACCAAAGATTTGCGCAGGGGTGATCAAGTTGCCGCTGCCGTCTCCGAGCATGACGCGCAACGAGTCCATAGCCATGCCACCGTAGATGTGATGGGCGCAGGCGGCCACAGCCGCGTCCTTCTGGCCATCGCCGTCGAGATCGGCAAGGGTCACGTCCCGCGGTTGATTGCCCGAGGGCAGAGAAAAAAGAGTTGCCCGATCAAAGCTTCCCGTGGCGACGCCATCGCCGCCAATCACCCCGAGGGAAACCGCGACGCTCGTCCAGTGCTTCTCACCAAAGACGATATCAAGGGCGCCGTCGCCATTGAGATCTCCGGCCTCGCCACCGAGGGTGTCAAATCCCTCGGAATAGGAGCCGGAATCGGGAAAGGGCAAGCTGCCGCTGCCAAAGCCCACGCCGTCCGGTGGGCCGACCCAACTCGCCGGCAACACCAGGGTCCAGGGGCCAACGCCGCCGACGGTGCTGGCGGCGCGCATGCGTACCAGCGTTTTGTCGAAGGCGTAGAACATGTCCGCCGTGGATTCCCAGGTGAACACGTGCAACCTGCCACCCCCGTCACTTCCGCCTGGTGCCGCAGCGAGGCCGTAGCGCCCCTCGCTGGCAGCTTGTCGGTATTCAGTGCATGACCACCAGGAACTGCCCCCATCCCGGGAAGACTCGACCTCGATATCCGCGGCGTCACTCTGCTCGTCCACCAACCGATAGACGATGGGAATGGCGCCCACTCGCAGGCCACCGCCATCGCTCTTGATGTAGACGCCCTCGATCCGCGGCGGACTCTGGTTGGACACGTTGAGCGCACGAACTTGCCACTCACCGAAATGTGTCACCGCCGCGGCCGGTCCATCGTGGGCACGCAGGCGAATTTCGACGGCGGTCTCGGCACGGGTGCCAATGCCCTGTTCGTTCTCGGGGTGCGTGTCGTCGCTCGCGGTGAGGGAATCCCAAACCACCACGTGCGCACGTCCCGGGGCAAGAGGGTCGGTTGCGAGCGCGTCCATCGCTCCGAGGGAGATCTTCGCACGTCGCCACAGGTCTTCCGGGAGAACATCGTCATCATCGCCATCGAAGCGGAACTCGACATCAATGCCGGCAAGGTCTGCGGATGCATCCTCGAGGAAGAATCCGACGGCGATGGCACCGGTCTCGCCCTCGAGCGCCGCGATGGTCAACACGGGCGCCTTGTTGCCAACGGCAAACCGCGCCGAGACATCGGGCAAACCGAACGCGGTTGCCGGATCGCCGGAGTCGTCGGTCGGGGAAATGCGCAAGCAGACATTGGCTTGAGGCGCAAGGACGGTATCTGTTCCCGTTGCGGTGCCAACCCCAATGGTCGCGAGATCGGCGGTGGCGTCCCAGACAAAGGTCCAATTGCCGTTGGTGAGTCCCTCACGGGCACAGCTTGTCAGAGCGGGGTTCGCGGTGAGCCAGCCGGTATCCGCGGAGCACGCTCCATCGAGGCGATAGTCAACACCTATGGCGATTGTGTCGCCAAAGTTGGCGTCGTTGAGAAGGAAGGGCACGGGAACTGTTCCGAGGCAACGGCCCGCGCATGCTTGCCCGACCTCACCGATGGCCACCACCGGTGCGACGTTAGACGGCAGCCGATTGTCGACGGTGAACGAGGCGGTCATCACGGCCTCAGAGGGAACGTAACCAAATGCTTGAAAGCGCAGCTGGACGTCGCCCGTTATGGTATTGCCGAGCTGCAACGAGCTCCATACGAAAACACGCTCGGTGGTCGAGGATGCGAGGTCCCGAAACCCATCGCCGCCCTCGCCCATGCTGGCCGGCACCCATGTGGGTGGAGTGGCGGCAGCATCCCAGACATCGACGATGAGCAGAGAAGGATCCTCATCGGCATCGACCAGGGTGTAGGCGAGCCTCACATCACCGCTGACCGTCGCGCCCGGTGCCGGCACGCCTGGGGGCGCAGACAGTGCAAGAACGGGGGCGTGATCCAGATTGTCGATCTCAAATGCCGCGGAAGACAGAACCAAGGACTCGGCGCCAAAACCGTCGCGAACTTTGACTCGCACGACCGCATGTTGTGCGTCTTCGGCCACCGACAGGGAGGTATTCCAAGTGACGCTGTGCGGATTGCCAGCGGCCGATGTGGCAATGCCGGTGAGAGATCCACTGGGAAAGCTCTGCCCAGCTCCACCTTCGAGGGGCACGGTGACGGTGTCGGTGAAATCCCCCGTCGGTGAAACCTCAAAACTGGAGATCTCCACGGCGTCGCTCGCACTGTCATCGATGCGCAGACGGACCACAGCGTTGCCCGACACCCGACCACCGTCGAAGGCCACTTCCTGAATGTGAGGGGCATCATTGCCGAAGGCAAACGCCGCCGAGTTAGCGGTGACGCCTTCATTCTTGCCATCCGAGGGGGTGATATGAATCCACAGGTGCGGTTGATACGCGTCCGAAGCAAAATGGGTTGCAGCGGCGAAGGACAGTGTGGCGGCGGTGCCCTGAGCCGATCCCACGACCGCGGCGGGGATGGTCTCGATGGGTGTTCCAACTCCTGCCCCCCCGCCGTCGTCACTCGCCGCGACCTCGAGAGCAACAGCGAGATCGACGTCATCGCCCTCGGCGTCAAAAACCTGAACCGGGATCTCAATACTCGAGACCGAGCGAGCGATGGCACCGACGACCACAACCGGAGCTTGGTTGGCATCGGCGGCCCAACACCGGCCTACTTTGCAGATCCGGTCACTGGGACATTCGCTCGTGTCTCGGCAGGCGATGGTTGCATCGTCCGGCACTGAGAACTCAGGGCCACATCCCGAGTTCACGGACAGGAGCAACGCAAAGGCAGTCAAGGCGAGTGCGCCCGGTCGGCAAAACCGGGTATTTGCGAGAGGGCAACCTAAAAAACGACCTGAGAGGGAAACCATGATTGACTCCAGGAGACCAACACACGCCCCAAAGAATGACGTCCAACGGCACGCACCATCCACCTTGCATGTCCCCCACCCGCGCCCGCAAACCCTAGCGCAGCACCTGCAGTCAAAGGAAGTCAAAGTAAGTCAAAGTAAACAACAGCCTGCCATTTGGGCCGATATCTGCTATGGTGGCGAAACCTTGGCGTTGTGGTTGATAGGCAGCCGCACACGAAGTGACTCATAGAATCAGGAAATGGTACCACCCATGTTGAATCGCATTACCCTCACCATCGCCCTCGCATTTCTTTGGACCGCCTGCAGCGACAAGAACGGTCCGACGAAGATCCCGACTTCGTTCTACGGTGACACCCACCAAGCTGGAGACACAAACCAGTGGGGCGACACCCATCAAGCTGGTGACACAAACCAGTGGGGCGACACAAACCAGTGGGGCGACACAAACCAGTGGGGCGACACAAACCAGTGGGGCGACACGAACCAGTGGGGCGACACAAATCAGTCTGGGCCAAATCTGACGGGTTCCTGGCAAGCACCATGCAGCCCATTGAGCAGCTACGACGATGTGCACGAACGTCAATACACCGCGACCACCTTCACGATTGTTCACAACCTCTACGATGACGATGCCTGCTCTGCTGGCCAGCGCCGCGTCACCTTGGAGACAGGCGGCACCTACGTGGTTGTGGGCACATCTGCCGCGGTGGCCAATGCCCACGACATCAATTACACGGTCGCCACCTACATCATGACGATCCACTCGACGGCGTTGCTGCAATACGCCAACTCCACCTCCCTCGGCGGGCGCTCCGATTGGGTGGCCGGGACGCCTACCAGCATTCTCGGCATGGACCTGTCAGCAGGTCTCATTCCGGCCCTGAGCGCCGGCGACATCCTTTACGACATATTCAGCATTGATGGCGGTGACCTCTACGTCGGTGCCGGCGATGGCGTCAACAAGACCGTGGGCGAGCGCCCCACAACCCTCAGTACTGTACCTTTGTCTGGCCTGTAATAATTGGGTCTTCTGCAGCAAAAGGTGAAGGCAGACACGACTCCTGGTCCGTCCAACAGTTACATTGCAGCATGTTCCGTGTTGTGCCATGTTCCTCTGTATGCGGAACACGACATCTGACGGAACGGTTCTACAACAGACGCTCGAAGGCGTCCGGCGGCGGCTCCCGCCTGGCTGGACCGTTGAGGAGCAAGATGGCGTGCAGCGGCCCACGCTTCGCCTTCGTGGGCCAGACGGTCGGTGCGTCGATCTGACCGTCATTGCTCGCAAGGGGCTCGTGCCTCGTGACGTACCCACCCTCGTTGCTGGCGCGGAGCCACCCCTGCTCGTGATATCCTCGTACCTCGGTGAACGCGCAAGAGAGCTGCTTTCGCAGGCGGGCGCGAGCTACGCCGACGCGACCGGCAATTTGCGCATCGTCGTGAGCAGTCCGGCAATCTTTCTCGAAGGGCTGGGTGCCGAGCACGACCCCGGCCGAACTCCTCGTCCCCTTCATAGTCTGCGCGGAGCCGCGGCAGGTCGCGTCGTGCGCGCGCTTGTCGAATTCGCGCCGCCCTTGGGCGTTCGCGAGTTGGCGGCCGCAGCCGCAACACCGCTCGCTACCGTCTCGCGCGTCGTGACCTTCCTCGAGACGGAGGCGTTGCTTTCGCGGAACGACAGAAAGCAAATCGTCTCAGTCGATTGGCCCGCGCTGCTTAGACGCTGGGCAAAGGACTACCAGCTCACCGCGTCGAACGAGCTGCTGACATTCCTCGAGCCGCGCGGACTCTCGGCGCTCTGGCCGAAGCTCAAGAGGCTCCGGCGCTACGCCGCGACCGGCGGGGCCGCTGGCCCGGGCATCGCTGCGACGCGCATCGCGATGATATACGTGGACGAGCCGGAGGATACCGCACGCACGCTGGGTCTCGTGCCGGCTGAGGCGGGCGCGAACGTATGGCTGCTCCGTCCATACGACGACGTCGTCTTCACTCGTACGCGACGAAGGGCAATATCCGCTGGCGATGCGTCGAGCGACGTCGTAACCGTTTCCGCCGCACAGGCGGTCGTGGACCTCATGTCCAGCCCAGGACGTGGCCCACAAGAAGCAGAGGCGCTCGTCGAGAAGATGAAGGAGAACGAACATGACTGGCGAGCACGACCCTGAATACGTCGACGCACGACGCGTCCTGCTCGATGCTCTCGATGCTTTGGGCAGCCATCGCAAGGCGGTTGTGCTGGTCGGGGCGCAGGCGATCTACCTGCGCGTGGGCCAAGGCGACCTCCAGGTCGCGCCATTCACGTCCGATGGCGATCTTGCGTTGAACCCGAGTGTGCTCGATGACGAGCCGATCCTCGCAGAGGCACTGCAAGCGGCTGGATTCGCCCTCGCCGTCAAACCCGGCACTTGGGCACGCGACGACATCCAGATCGATCTCCTGGTCCCGTCGTCGCTCGGCGGGGCAGGTCGTCGGAGTGCACGTCTAGGACCGCATGGAACGGCGGTGGCCCGCAAGGCGAAGGGACTCGAGGCAGCGATCGTCGACAACGACGTGGTGACGCTGACGGCGCTCGACCCATCGGACGCGAGAGAGATCGACGTCGCGGTCGCCGGGGTTGGTGCGCTACTCGTCGCCAAGCTCCACAAACTGGCGGAGCGTGAAACGGCACCGAGCCGGTGGGCACCGAAGGACGGTCTCGACGTGCTTCGGATCCTGCAGAGTGCCAATCTTCCCCAGCTTGGAGCGACCCTCGCCGGCCTCGAGCGACACGCACTCGCGGGCGCGAGCACGTCGGAGGCCCGTCCGTACCTCCGACGTCTCTTCGGCAGGCGGGACGCTCACGGAGCGGCGATGGCCGTTCGCGCGAGCGTCGGTCTCGAAGATCCGGCCACCATCGCGGGGGCGTGCGCGGTCCTCGCGAACGAGCTGCTCGTGGCGTGGGAGTCAGCGCTCGCCGAGAAGACGTGAGGCACGCCGAAGACATGTCCCACATCGACCGGGAGTTCCCCGTGCGAACAGAACAGCCGTGAGGTCCAAGATGCAGATGCTCAAGTGTTGCAACGCCCTACTTCTTATGGCAGCCGGTGCGACCTTTGTCGCCCAAGGCTGCGGTATCACCATGAGCATGCCGGGTGAGTCCTTCGCCGGCCCCAGGCCCCCCGTGTCATCACATTTTCGCGACCTCTCAGGTGCACTCGAGCGGGACGTCCATCACTTGGCCAAGACCATAGGTGAACGCAACACCGCGCACCCAGAAAAACTCGCCGCCGCCGCGCAATACATCGAGGACGAGTTTGCACAAATGGGTTTCGAGGTCGCACGACAAGGTTACCAGGCCGACGGCGTCCAGTGCTTCAATCTCGATGTGACAGTACCAGGCACGATGCGGCCCCATGAAATCGTCATCGTCGGTGCCCATTACGATTCCGCCGTGGGCACACCGGGTGCCAACGACAACGCGAGCGGCATTGCCGCGTTGTTGGCCATTGCCCGCGTCTTCGCCAACGAGCAGCACCCGCGCACCCTGCGGTTGGTGGCCTTTGTCAATGAGGAGCCGCCCTACTTTCGCACGCCCTTGATGGGCAGCAAGGTCTACGCCAAGAGCCTTCATGCCAAGGGCACCGACATCATCGGGATGATCAGCCTCGAGACCATTGGCTACTTCACGGAAGCCGAGGACACCCAAAACTATCCGTTTCCCTTCAGCCTGTTCTATCCATCGGTCGGCAACTTCATTAGCTTTGTCGCCAACTCGGAGTCGGTCCATTTTGGCAAGAAGGTGATCGAGATCTTCCGCCAGCATGGCAAGATCCCCTCCGATGGTGCCGCCGCGCCAGCAACCATCCCTGGCATCGACTGGTCAGATCAGCAAGGCTTCTGGGAGCTCGGCTATCCCGGAGTCATGGTGACGGACACCGCGCCGAACCGCTATCCCTACTACCACGAGCCCGAAGACACCCCCGACAAGATCGACTTCGACGCATTGAGCCTGGTCGTAGACGGTATGGTCCCGGTGGTCCGCTATCTGCTCGACTCTCAGGAGCGGTTTCCCTACGAGTGACATCGGGTATCGGGTATCGTTTCCAGGTTGATGTCACGTGCGGGCCAATTCCGGCCAATTCCGCCAATTCCCCACGCACATTGCAATCGCCGCTCGGTTGTTAAAGACTCCAATGGAAGAAAACGACGGGAAGGTCTTTGCATGAGAACAAGAATCATCGCCCCTTTGTTAATCTCCTCTATCCTCGTGGCCACACCGTTTGCGGCCCGCGCCTATCCTGTCGACGACTACAAGCGCACCGGCATCAGCCGTCTGAGGTGGCAGTACGGCATCGAATACGAGGGCAAGCACGGCCGCAAAATGGTACCTGGCGGCCGTTGGACCGCAGACATGATTCAGCTGCGCATGCTTGAGAAGGGACGAGATTTCGAGATCACCCCAGAGACGCCCAAGGACCCGGCGCTGCAGGCCGATCTCGAAGAGATTCTAAGAAAATGGAGCTGGCGCCGATACAACGTCGCTATCCTCGATATCACCGATCCTCTCAAGCCCCGATACGCAGGGGTGAACGAGCACGAGACACAGACACCGGGGAGCGTCGCTAAGATCGAAGTGGCAGCGGCCATGCTCGAACAGTTAAAGCAACGCTTCCCCGATGTCGCCAAGCGCGAAGAGTTGTTGCGCACCCACAAGGTAACGGCAGACGATTGGGCAAAGTCGGACTCCCATGAGGTTCCTGTGCCGTATGGAGAGAATCTGGAGAAGGCGAGTTCCCGCAAGATTCGCACCGGAGACACCTTCACCCTGTGGGAATGGATGGACCATGCCCTCTCCGCCAGCAATAACTCGGCGGCATCCACGCTCTGGCGTGAGGCCACTCTCATGAAGCTTCTCGGCGATCAGTATCCGCCGGAGAAATACGACGCCGAGCTGTGGAAGAAGTGGGACAAGGAGACCTTGACTGCGGCATCTTTTGACGTGGTCGACAAACCCCTCGTGGATGCGGGTATTGACCCGGAAGTGATGCGACTGCGTCTCTATTTCACCACAGGTGCCAACCGCTACATCAAATCGAAATCATGCGGTGCCACACCATTCACCATCATTCAATGGATGCTCAAGGTCGAACAGGGGCGTATGGTCGATGAGTTCTCCAGTCTCGAGCTGAAAAAGATGCTCTACCTGACCCGACGTCGCGTGCGCTATTTCTACACCAAGACGCTCAACGACTTCGGTGCCTTCTTCAAAACCGGCAGCCTCTACCGCTTCTCCGAAAACGCCGAGCGCATTCAATACCAAGGTGACCTCGTCAACGTCCTCAACGCCATGGTGGAGGTCGACACCACTCCCCCACCCCCCGAG
>Ga0156400_1347_pt1 | contig 25683 bp, 20 predicted proteins | sample RifOxyA3_FD_108044 | JGI IMG/M metagenome (GOLD analysis project Ga0156400, IMG submission 108044) | Deltaproteobacteria bacterium RIFOXYA12_FULL_58_15
GATCCGCCTGCCCTTCATCGTTCTGCTATCCCTGTTGCCGCGCCTGGCGAACGCGAGCTTCACCGAAACTGTGCCGGCGGACACCTTTATCCTCGATGAGCGCATCGCCTATTCTATCGTCACCCATCACTGGAACGACGAGAGTAAGCTCGGGCCGCTCATCGACAAAATGGAACGCTACGAAGCGGGTGCCGGATTGCAGGGCACCCTGATCGCCAACGCCGATGCTCGCTACACCGTCCTGGTCAATTTCCTCAACTACGGCATTACCGACAGCATCACTGCAATCATCGCCGTGCCCATCGTCTTGACAAACACCGTCAAGCCCGACCTCGATTGGGAGCCTGGAGACTATTCTTCGAGCCTTGGTCGCTCCTACAGCGCTGACGACTTTTGGGATTGGGCCGGCAGCATGGGCCAGCCGAAACCAGGCAACTGGGAGGGAGACACGTCTCTATCCGACATTGTTCTCGGTGCTCGTTGGCGGTTTAGCGACGATTTGCTTCCCTCCCTCGCCGAAGACCACCTGGCCTTGGCGGTGACGCTCATCGGCACCATCCGCACAGGCACGCCTCCGGATCCCGAGGAGATCGTCTCCTTGGGCAACACCAGCTGGGACCTGCACATGCAGGGCGAGTTCGGCATTCACCTCGGCGGCGACAAACGTTTCCCGGACTTTTTCGACGACCGACTCACGGTCGGCCTCGAGGTCTTCTACGAAATGTTTCCGCCACAGGAACGCGAGTCCGGCACCGGCAAGATTCACCCGCTCCTCGCCAACACTCGCGCCTATGTGGGCAAGACCTATACTCTCGACCCCGGTGACTTGGTTGGCACCACCGCCGGCATCGACATCATTGCTATTCGAGGACCTGCCATCGGCAGTTGGATATCGGGCGGGGATGAGGCCAAAGCCGCCGCCATGGGACCCTTGTTGACTCTGTCGTTGCAGTACAACTTCACCTACGTCGGTCAGAGCGACTGGCAATCCAACTCGGCGATATGGGATTGGCAGCAGGAGGATTTTTGGAACCCCGGTTACAAAAACATACTCTATGCATCTGCAACATTGAGCCTCTTGCGCCTCGGAGTACCCCTGCGCCTTTACGGTGCCTACCGCACCATTGCTCTACTGCCAGGCAAGAACGTGCGCGCCGTGAACGCTATCTTCACTGGCGTTCAAGTGCCGCTCAAGTTCTGGTAGTTCTTGAGAATCGCCAAGAGGACGCAAATGAATCCTACGCCAGTCTGACGGTCGCAACGGATGCATCTCACCGGCAGGCACAGCCATCTATGCCTCGAGCGCCTAAGCGAAACGGTCGGGACGAAAATCCGACAATGAGATTTCTGGCGACAGGCCTCTGACAATCTGTGACATCACCCGCCCCACGGCAGGCACAAGCTGAAAACCATGCGCAGAGAAACCGCAAACGTGGAACAGGCCAGGCACCTTGGTGGACTCACCGATGATCGGGACCTTGTCCGCCAGGTTGCCCTCGAAAGCCGACCAGAAGCGGACAACGCGAGCATCACGGAGCTTGGGAAGAATTTCGAGCATGAGCTTGGACGCCTTGGCCATCTGCGTCGAATCGATCCAGATCTTTTCGTTGTCAAAGTCGAAGGGCGAACGATAACCACCACCGACGATGACGGTGCCATTCTTTGCCGCCATCAAACCGAGAGCACGACCGGTGAGGCCCAATGATGTGCCGTTCATCAGCCCAGGCACGCGGTCCGTGACCATCATGGTCGGCGCCACCGGCACGACCGGCAGCGGGTCGTCGAGCATCGCCGAGATCTTTCCAGCCCAAGCGCCAGCCGCGTTGACCAAGGCCCCACCTTCGTGGGTCTTACCGTCACTGGTTTTTAGCGCAAAACCGTTTGCCGAGGCGGAAACCGACACAGTCGCATGGTGCGACAGCACCCTCACACCCAAGGCTTCGGCTTTGGCTGCGTAGGCCTTCGACGTCAGCATTGGGTTCGCGAGGCCATCGGTGTAGCAGACGAGTCCCCCCACCACGTGCCGAGAGATGTTGGGGGAGAGTCGGCGCACCTCTTCGCGGTCGGCCAAGACTTCGTGCTCAAAGCCCATACTGGAGAGCTCGCCGTGGCGCTTTTCGAGCTTGGCCATGTCCCCGTCGTTCTCCGCGAGACGCAGTCGGGGCGAAACATGGAAACCGCAATCGGAACCGACCGTGTCCGGGTGATCGTCCCACAACTTTCTGGACAGAACGGCCAGGGGCACTTCGCGGATGTCGCGGCCCTGACAACGGACACCGCCCGAGTTATGGCCAGAGGCATGGCGGCCGGGCACATCCTTTTCAAATACAATGGCCGACTTGCCGTGACGAACGAGGTCGATGGCGGTGGCGCACCCCATCAGGCCGCCACCGACGATGAGCACGTCAGCTTTCATCGCGTCTCCTCATCGGCGCGTCCCGCCCGAGGACTTACGACGTCGAGATCTGCCGCGGCCAGCTCCTCGAGACTGATGGGTTTAATGGGAGGCCGTTGGCGCAGCGCTCGAATCTGTTCTGCGGCGACACCGGAGGCTTCGACAGCCAACTCCAGCACGGCTGAACCGCACATGCGGCCCTGACACGGCCCCATACCACAGCGAATGATTGATTTGATCTCGTTAGGGTCGACGACACCCGTGCGGGCGACCTCACGGATTCTTCCCGCGGCGACTCCCTCACAACGGCAAACAATCGTGTCATCGGCAACGTGAAACAGATCGCCCCGCGGAGCGTAGAGGGCATCAATGAATGGCCGCGGCCGCAGCTCCTTGTCGAGTTCTTTGGACACCGAGCCGACGCGGCTTCTGAACTCTACCTCGCTGAGGCGACCAAGCTCGCGGGCAATACTCAGAGCTGTCCTTTGCCCTTTCAGTTGTGCTGACTTGGCTCCATGGACAAAGGCACCATCCCCAGCCACGAAGACGGAAGGTAAGTTCGTGCGACCGTCCGCGGCAACATCGGCATGCCAGTACCGCTGTACCGGGTTCCACCGGTGTGCACACCCCGCCTGGCGCAACAGCGCCGTCTCTGGAATCACCCCTTCGTGCACCAGCAGCGTCGCGACGTCAAAACAGAGGTCCTGGGTGCCACTGGTTGCTCTCACCTTTCCTAGGCGCTCCCCCCCCTCGGCGCGCAAATTCTTCACATCACGGTAGATGGGCGTCTTGTTCTCCTTGGCAGCTCGTTTCACAGCAGCCATCATGCCCAGGCCTTTCATCATGTAGCCAAGACGTCCAAGGGCACCGGGCAAATGTCGAGCGGCAGAGGCAGCGCCTTTGCGGGTTGACGTGTCCAGAATCGCGGCAATAGGCGCTCCCATGACGAATAGGTGCTCGGCAACCAGCCACAAGAGCGGCCCACTGCCAGCGAGAACCACCGGGTCCGAAGGGATGAGCCCCGATACTTTGTACAGATTGGACATGCCACCGCAGGTCATAACGCCGGGCAGCGTCCAGCCGGGGAATGGCACCGGACGCTCCATGGCACCGGTGCTGAGCACCAAATACGCTGCGTGCAATTTGCGCGACTTACCGTTCTGCGAAAGGCACACGTTCCCTGTTGCTTCCGCCTGCCACACGTGGGCGCGTGGTAGGTAATCCGGGGCCGCAGCCAAAAATGCCTCGACCAGCTCTCGGCCGATCGTATAGTCCAAGCCAAGAACCTTGCGCTGTTGTGCCGACAGGTGGGTGACATTGCGGTAGATGTTGCCACCAGGCTCGCCCTGCTCGTCTACCACCGCGACACTCACACCGAGACCGACGAGCTCGGTGCTGCAGGCGAGGCCCGCCGGGCCGGCACCCACAACGATGACGTCGTGTTTGGGCTTAGTCTCAACCATCGGCCTGCTCATACTGCCGCCGCACCCGCATGCCCTCACGCACAGGTTCCAAGCATGCTTGGCGATCTTTCACGCCATCAATCTCCACCAAGCATTCGAAACAGACCCCCATCAAACAGTGCGGTCCGCGCCTTTCGCCATCCGCTGTCGAAAGGCAGAAGTGGCCATCATCGTGTCCCAGTAGCGCGGCCGCCACAGTCGTACCCGCTGGGACGTGGATCGGCAGGCCATCGAGAACCACCGTGACCCTTTCGATATCCGCGGATGAGTCCTTTTGGGCAAAGCGGCTCGGGTGCGGTTTCATGCGGACGGGTGTTCCCACATCACAATGTTCTGTCCCAAATTCATCTCCTCAGCACGCCGAAACATGCACATGCCCCACGCCAGGTCCTGCAGAATCATCCCATTGGAAAGAAAATACTTCCGCTTGCTGGAATTCCTGTCGACCATGGCATTGCCCGCCACAATCTGGCCGAGATCCCGAATGGTATCTTCGGCGATTTGCCCATCGGCGACCATCTCGTGCAAACGAGCGTGAGGAATCATGCGCTCACCGGGCTTCATGAGATGGCCCTCAATGTTGTAGGTCTTTTGCATCTCCCAGCAATCGGGCACGATATGCGACGAAAGCAGGTATGCGTCCTCGACTCTCGCACGGCCTGGCAGCGCCAGAAGAGACCCCTCCTTGAGCCACGCATTCTCAATGAGCGGCGTCCCCTCCCCGGAGACCGCAGACGTGACGATGTCCATCCCTTTCACCGCCGAGGCCATGTCATGCACCACCGATACTTCGATATCACTACCAGCCTTCACCGCGTCCGCAAGCTTGCGGGAGGCTTCCTCACGGATATCGAAGACCACGACCTTCTTGATGGACGGCACCGTGCGCAATATCGCCTTGACGCAGATCGAGTTGATCGGCCCTGCCGCGACCACGCCGAGGGTCTCACTGTCTTCGCACGCGAGATACCGCGCCGCCAAACCAACCACCGCGCCGGTGCGCACCGAGCTCAGGGTATTGCCGGCCATGATCGCGAGCGGACGAGCCGTCTCGGGATCGTTGAGAGTCATCATCAAGACAGACCGTGGCAGGCCATGTTTGGCAGGGTTGTGGACGTTTGATCCGTACCACTTGTTGCCGCAAACGTTGAATCGACCGCCGAGATAACCCGACAGGGACATGAACCGTTGGTCCGGTCCACCCTTGGGCATCCCTTCAAATTTGGGCTCGAGGGGAAACCAGACGCGAAGGCCATGGGAGTTGCGCGTCGAGCCGCCCATGACGTAGTCGCCCTGCCCCAGCAAGTCGAACACCTCCTGCATCACCTCGATGCAACCGTCCATATTGGCGACGCCAGCTTTGAACATGTCCTCATGGGAAAGAAACCGAAATGCCATTGGTGCAGCGGACATCACAACCTCTCAGTACCCAGGGTTCTAACGGCCTATTACAAACCAGCTCGCTAACTCAATGCCGTGTTGTCAGCAACTGGAAAAGCAAGAACATGATCATCTGCCCTTCAATGATTGTTGACTCCCCGTGCCACCTGACTTACCTCAATAATGGAACCGAAGGAGCAACCCATGGCACTGACCGCCAAACTACAAGAAGCCCTGAACGAGCAGCTCAAATACGAATTCGAGTCTGCCTACATCTACCTGGCAATGGCCACCTACCTCGACTCCCGCGACCTCGAGGGTGCCACACATTGGATGCGCTTGCAGGCCCGCGAGGAGATCACCCACGCGGCCAAGTTCCACACCTACTTGTCAGACCGCGATGCCAACATCGTGCTGCAAGCAATCCCGGCACCGCCAGCAAAATGGGACTCAATTGTAGCTACATTTGCAGCAGCTCTGGCGCACGAGCAGAAGATGACAGAGCGACTCAACAAGCTCATGGATCTCGCCCAGAGTGAGAAGGACCACGCAACGGTGAGCCTGCTCCAGTGGTTTGTCGATGAGCAAGTCGAGGAAGAAGCGACGATCAAGACGGTCATCGCCAGGCTTAAGCTGGTGGGAGAAGACTCGAGCGGGCTTTTCATGATTGACCGCGACCTCAGCACCCGCGTGATTCCGCCCCAAATCGGTGCGGGGACAACGTTCGCCTGACCCGATGATCCCCGGCAGAACACCGAACCGAGAGTAAATCATTCGGTTGCCACACAGGGGACAAAACGAGTAAGTGTGCGTAGAAATCGTCCGCCGACAACCACTTCGGTTGCCGCCGAGAGACACAAACGAGCAAGACCTTCCCCATGACTGACAGCCGTAACTTCGAAGATCCGACCGCAGACAAACTCGAGACCCAAAGCGGTGACCCTGCTCGGAGCAACAATTCGGACGCCCCTGAGGTTGAGACTGAAGACTTCGCGTCGATGTTGGAATCCTACGGAGCCATCGAATCCCTGCGCGTCCAGGTCGGTGACAAGGTCGGAGGCAAGATCATTCACGCCACCGCTGACACTTTCTTCGTGCAGATCAGTCCCACCCAGGAAGCGTTCATCCTCAAAAGCGAGCTCGTCGATGCACACGACAAGCTCTCCCTTGGCCTCGGAGACGAGATCGAAGGGTTCATCTACACCAAACGGGGCGGCATCGAGTTGCGACGCAAGATCGGCGGCGACAGCATCGATATCGTGATGTTGGAGCAGGCGAAGAACAAGCAGATCCCCATCGAAGGTACGGTCACCGGCACCAACAAGGGCGGCCTAGAGGTCGCCATTGGTGGCACCCGGGGATTCTGCCCAATCAGCCAAGCCGATATCAACTTCGTCGAAGATGCCCAGGCCATGGTGGGCCAGACTTATGAGTTTTTGATCGCGGAGGTGAAAGAGAACGGTCGCAATGTCGTTCTCAACCGCAAGGCACTGCTCCAAGCAGCGCGTAAGGAAAAAGCGAGCACTTTGCTGGCTGAGCTCGAGGTCGGGCAACGCCGCAAGGTGCGGGTAACACGCCTCGCCAAGTTCGGTGCTTTCGCAGACCTGGGTGGGATCGATGGCCTCATCCCGATCTCCGAGCTCTCCTACGGAAATGTCCAATCAACCGAGGATGCGGTCAAAGAAGGTGATGACCTCGAGGTCGAGATCATGCGCATCGAAGAGGATCCCAAACGTCCGGGGCAACCCCGCATTGGTTTGTCACTGAAAGCCGTGTTGCCCGACCCCTTTATCGCCCATGCGGACAAATTGCACGAAGGCAGCAGTTTCGAAGGCAAGGTTGTTCGAGTGCAAAAGTTTGGTGCGTTTGTTGAGCTCTTCGACGGCGTTCAAGGTCTTATTCACATCAGTGAAATGAGTGACCGTCGCATCCGCCATCCCCGCGATGTCGTCACTGAAGGTGACACTGTGTCCGTGCGGGTGGTGTCCTTCGATCCAGAACAACGCAGAGTCGGTCTGTCCATGCGTGAGACCCCAAAGGACGTTGACACTTCCAGCATCAGAATCGGTGCCCGTGTCAAGGGAACGGTTGAGCGCATCGAATCCTACGGCCTTTTTGTTTCCCTCGCCGACGGCGGCAAGGCGCTGTTGCCAGCCGCCGAGACAGGCACGACACGGGGCACCGATCTCCTCAGAGAGTTTCCCATCGGCACGGAGCTTGAGCTTTCGGTCATCGCTATCGACGAGCAGGGGCGCATCAAAGTATCAAAGACCGCTCGCGACCAGGAGGAGGAACGCTCGGTCGCCGAGGCCTACAATCGTTCGCAGTCCGGCAACGGCAAAGGATTCGGCACCTTGGGTGATTTGCTAAAGATCAAGCGAAACAAATAGATTCCGGAGGCGGGTGTGACGAGATCCACACCAGATGAATCGCCTGCGGCCGTTACCTCGCGATAGTCGACATTGATGGCAACACCAACAATGGAGAGCATAACGGCGCCCAAGCGGGCAGCCTCGTCGTCGAATAGTTGGCGTCAGTGCTCTTCGTCAATGCCTTCGTTTCGGCATGCTCGGCTTGTCGGAGCCAGCGATCGGCAACTCGACCTCCGCCTCCAGCACCAACGGCCGGCCGAGTCCCACACCGGGCAGCGCCAATTCAGAGAAGACCTGCAACAGACACGACTCGGTGCGCCGGCCAATACCTACGGGCGCTGACACAACACGCGCAGCGAGGACCCTGCCAGCGGAGACCGTCAGGGCCACCTTGAAACCACGATCGGCCTTGGGATGAATGGGGACGAGCTCCACGGCTTCGAGACAGCCCCAAAACGCGAGCTCCCGGCCATGCAGCTCGGCGGCCAGGACATCGATGGCAGCTGACACCCGAGCGCTGTCGTACTCCCGTTGGATTGACTCCCGCTCTTGAACACTGTCGACGTAGAGGATACCGGTGAACAATGCTGCCACCGTCGCGAGCGCCGCGACCCACTGAGACACCGTCTGTGGCACAAATCGGCGAACCACATGCGGCGACGGCGATGGGACCCACGAGCGGTGGGTGGGGCAATGACGCAATGCCTCAGCCATTTCGTTGCCGTCGTGAAATCGTTTGTGGGGATCCGGATCGAGAGCGCGCCGCACCAGGGCGTCCAGTTGTCGCGGCACTTCGGGATTGAACGCCTGTGGGCCGACGGGGACAGGTTGATTGGCGCAAGCCAAGCGGTCCACCAGAGTAACCGCCTCGAAAGGCGTACGTTGCGCCAACATCTCAAACAGAGTTGCCGCCAGCGCATAGGTGTCAGTCCAGGGGCCTACCTCACTGTGTTCGCCCCGCAATTGTTCTGGTGCGGCGTACGAGTGAGAACCAATGAACACGCCCGTGCGGGTCATGCGGTCGTTGGCGTCGTCGACGGGCACAGCGATGCCAAAATCAATGAGCTTGGTGAATCCATCGAGGGTCACCATCACGTTCGATGGTTTGACGTCGCGGTGCACGACGCCGCGCTCGTGAGCGTGGCCAAGTGCTTCGGCCATCTGCACCGCGAGGGCGATGGTGGTAGTAACCGGACTGTGCGAGGAGGGTTGAGCACGGCGCGGTGCCCCCTCCGCAACCTGTCGCAAAGCATTGAGGAGCCACTCTCCAGGCTTGTTGACGGTCACCCGGTCGGCAGCCGAGAGAAGCTCGCGCAAGGTGAATCCGTGCACCAACTCGGCGGCAAGGTAGGCGATGCCCTCCTCGACACCAAATGCGAACACCGTGGCGATTCCGCGATGATTCAAACGCGCAGCAAGATCAGCTTCGCGACGAAATCGTTCAAAGGTAACCGGCGATCCCGACTCGAGCAGTTTGAGCGCGCACAGCCGGCGCGGGGACTCCTGCTCCGCCAAGAACACTCGTCCCATGCCGCCTGCGGCCAACAGCCTCAATGGTTTGAACCCACCGATTACTTCGGGGGGCTCGACATCAGCGGCTGGCGGTCGCCCCACCATGGCACCGAGATCAGCGCGCAGCCTATCGAGAGCGATGATGCGCTCCCGCAGCTTTGGCTCCTCCGGGAAATGAGCGCAGAACCTCTCGACACTGGGGGCGCGTCCCTCGAGCACCAGTTCATGGTAGAGCGTCAACGCTCCGGGGGAGGTGGTGTCGGTGGTCACCGAATGAGCATACCGCGCCAGAGAGGCCAATGAATAGGCCGATGAATGGGCGATGAATGGGCGATGAACACACGGGGCTGGTCTCGCGGGGAAATCAAATCGCGTATCTGCGGGCTATCTGCGGGCTATTGATTGGTTCGAAGAGCCAGGATACCAATGCGATTGCGATCAATGAGCCGTCCCATGCACATCTCTTATGCCGCGCGAACCCACCTGGGCATGCACCGTGGCAACAATGAAGACAACTTCTTCGTCCTCCCTGAGCACAATCTCTACATTGTCGCCGATGGCATGGGTGGTCACGCATCGGGAGAGGTCGCCTCGCTCTTGGCGGTGCGGACCATGGCAAATTACTTCATTGATTCAACAGGTGGCCGGCGGGAAGAGTGGCCCTACCCTCTGGATTCGGAGAGGGCCTACGACGACAAACGCCTTACCACTGGCGTGAAGCTCGCAAACCAAGGCGTCTTCGAAGTTGCGCAACAGGGGGGAATCTACCGCGGCATGGGCACTACGCTCGTTAGCCTGCTGCTTGGAGAGACAGGTGCCTACGTCGCACACGTTGGCGACTCGCGAGCCTACGTGATCACCAACAACACCATCAACCAAGTCACCGAAGACCACTCGCTCATCAACGAGTACATCAAGCTGCACAAGCTAAGCCCCGAAGAGATTCAGGGTTTTGCCCACAAGAATGTCATCGTCCGCGCTCTGGGCCTCGCCGAGGATGTCGATGTCGATATTCAACGCATCGAACCGTTGCCGGGAGACACCTATCTGTTGTGCTCCGATGGCCTGACAGACATGCTTGAGGATCCAGAAATCCTCGACATCATGAACGAGTCCGATGACATCCAGCGCCAAGCGGAGCTCTTGGTGGAAGGCGCAAATAACGCCGGGGGCGTCGACAACACCACCCTTATTCTCGTCCGCTTCAACAGCTGATTTTCGCTTTCACATCTTGCCATGCACGCGCGCGCAACAACGTTCGCTGCAGGCCTCTGCTCACACCAGCGCAAAGGGATCCGGGAGTGCTGCTGGGTCAGGGGGTTCCAACAGCCGTGTGGGATCTTCGATGAAGTTGGAGACCATGCCGATGACGCGCGCGTAGCTGACGCCATCGGTGATACGTTCATCGAGGGTGAAGGTGGAGGTCACCACATCCTCGACCACAATTTGCCCGTCGTCGGAGACGAGAACTTCCTTCTTGAGCTTGCCGATGACCACGAAAAATGGGCAGGTGCCCCACTCGAAGAGATGGTGCTGGACCGCCTTCAGGCCGATGCTGCCGAGATTGGCGAAGTAGGCGCTACAATAGAGCGCGTCACCTTTGATTTCCGATGCCGGCAATAGATTGAAATAGTCGAGAACCTTCCACCCCCACATAATCAATCGGGTGAGAAACCGCGGCAGGCGGGTGAGAGTGTCTGTGATGTCTTCGTCCTTTGACGACTTCGACGTCTTGGTGTCCGAGACCGCCGCCCATACCCTTTCGGCCACCTGCGGCAGGGTGTCGGTGGGCTCGAACCGCAGCTTGACGTTGGTTTCAGCGGCGGTGTCGGTGAGCTCCTTCTTTGTCACGAACGACAGCTCGATGTGCCGACGCTGGTAGATACGTCGCCCGGCAACGAAGCGGTGCGCATCCGGGCGCATCGCAAAAGACCGAACTGCGGCGGCGAGCACGACGTGGAAGATCGTGTACCTCCTCTCCGTTCTTCCGGTGTTGAGCTCATCGAGCACCTGAAGAGTTTTCTTCATACGCAGCAGCTGATCGTGATGCATGTACGCTTCGGTTCGCGTCGGCATCAAAAAAGGAAACATTTTGCGGAATCCGGGCAGCTTGCTCAAATACACGCCATCGCTACGACTCATGAGGGGCATTTGCGACTCTTTCGCGAGAGGTTTCCCGGCAGTTACCACAAGACTGCACCACATCAAAGACAGGAAACATGGACGGCGGTCACCTTCGTTTGCTACCGCGTTGCAGTGGCCCTCAATGTCGTCGGATCAAAGCGCTGAAGATAGCCCTCAAGAATACTGCGAACCGGGACTCTTGCTCCCAACGCACGCAGGTTGACGTAGTGTCCCGCGAGCATACGGTCGAGAAAGATCAAATGTTTGGCGGGTTGGAATGAATCCATGCGGCGCATCGCCCCGGGGATTCTCTTGATGATCTCCTGGCGCAGACCAAAGGATTTGCCGAAGTCGACCATGGTCGGCTCCAAGATTGCGGAAATGAACAGGTCTCGCCACGATTTGTAGTACGCGCTCTCAACCGGCGCGCCAGCGGTGTTGCGCACACCCAAGCGGACGAGCGCTTCCTCGATGCAACCATAGTCTTCACGAAGCCCTGCCCACAACAGTTCACAAATCCCTTCGACAATGTCGCGGGGAAGCGTCTTGTTGCATCCATAGTCGTACACCACCACAGTTCCATCCCGGCGGAACGCAAAATTGCCGGGGTGTGGGTCGCAGTGTATCGCCCCAAACTCGAACACCTCGCTACCAACGAAATGGCACAGTGCCACACCCAGCTCGTCCCGTTCTTTCTGGCTGTAACCCATGGCGTCAAGCTGTTCGAGAGCATCACCGCCTTCGTAAGTCAGTGTAAGAACCCTTTGGGACGAGCGCTCTCCCACCACCTCAGGGATAACGATGAAAGGATGACGGTCCCGATGAAAGTTGCCAAACAGCCGAACCGCGTCAGCTTCGACACAGTAGTCTAGCTCTTCATGCAACCGGCTGCGCAACTCCTCGAAGGTGGCATTGAGGGCCTGGCGACTGATTTTGGCAAGAACGCTGGCGCGCAGGGCGAGCTTGAGGTGCCTCAGATCCGAATCGACCGCATCATCGACTCCGGGATACTGAACCTTGCAGACAACCTCACGACCATCATCGGCGACCGCCCGGTGAACCTGTCCGATGGATGCCGAGGCGAAAGGCTCGCGCGAGAACTCCCGAAACAGTCGCTCGGGAGGCGCGCCGAGCTCTGCTTCGATCTGTTCAGCAATGACCTCATAGGGCATGGGCGGAGCGGCACGTTGCAGCGATCGCAGTGCGTCCGCCAACTCGGTGGGAAGGATGTCGGACGCGATGGACACCATCTGCCCAACCTTCATCACCGCACCTTTGAGCTCGCCCAGGGTCTGGGCAATCCGACCGCCACTTTGGAGATGGGCGAGTCGACGTTCCCTGGCAGCAGCCTCGTCGGACAAAAAGAAGCCCTTTATTTGGCTTTTGGCATAGCGCCCCAAAACTGACGCGGTCATCCCTGCGAGTTTGCGAAGCCGCTTGCCGCGAATTGCTGGACGGTCGCCGCTACCCATGCGCCCAGGATGCCTGTGGCACCGCAACCATGCAATGGCGGTGTTCAACCTCACGTGGTGCGGCAACCCGCAATTGCTGCAATTGCCGATGGCACTGGCGACCGGTCGAGAGGTGCTGTACTTAAGAGACGTCATGCCTGACAAGGCGCTGGTGGTTGAGAGCGATCCAACAACCCAAAAACAGATCGCAGGCCTGCTCACCCGCCGCGGTTTCCGGGTGGAGTGCGTCGACGACGGTGACCGGGCGATCGGGCGTTTTGTCGTAACACTGCCCAAGTTGGTGGTCTGCGCCGAGCAACTGCCCGGCCTCAATGGTGTGGAGGTGTGCCAACAGGTGCGAAAGTTGGGCAGCCGCGCCCGAATCCTCCTCTTAACCAACCTGTCACTCGAGAGCAGTCAACGGGATGAGTTCTGCAAAGATGTGGGCTGCGACACCGTCATCTGTCGTCCTTTTCGCGTCGGAGATCTCGCCGATGCTCTCATCGCTTGGGGATTGGGTGAAGAAACACAAACCCAGCACATAGACTTCGGCGTGCCCATTGAGGTGCCCTTTTCGGCCAATCAGACGGCAACCCAGCCGATCACTGAGCCCGTCACCGAGCCCGTCCTGTTGACCAAGCCCAAGGTTGTCCTGCTAACCAGTCCAAAGGTCTATCAATCGGCTCCGGTCCACTCGCCTGAACGTGCAGCATTCGAACCCACGGGACAGCAAACAACCCTCGCCATTCCCATCCCCTTCCCCGCAAAGCCTGTTGGGCCGACGACAACCACCATCACCAACGCTGTGCTCGAGGGCGAAGTCGACACCATCATCAGGGAGACAACGCTCGCTGTGGGCGCACCTACACCGCGCTCGATCGAGGAAGCGTCAATCGACACCCCCAGTGCTGAAGTTACCGCCTCTTGGGGGACCCTCTGGGAAACCACGGACCCGGCCCCCCTTGCTGTTGCCGAAGAACCGCGGCTACATCACCCAGTCCCTGCGATCGACAAAGCGGCACCGGAAATTGCCACCGCTCTCGTCGGCGAAGTCAACATAACGGTGGTGCAATCCGCCGGAGACGCCGCCCTTGTCCCGGTGCCGAGTCTTTTGCCCTCGGGGGTGGCCCGCTTTGGCGATCTCGCGGGCATGCCATTGCCTAGGCTCTTGTATGAACTGTACGTCGGCACCTACTTTGGCGTTCTTCGCCTGCGCCGCGGCGGTGCCTTCCGCACCCTCTACTTCTGGGCCGGCGTTCCGGTTCGGGTTGACACCGATCAACTCACCGACAGCCTCGGCGCGATGCTCAAGGAGACCGGTCGTATCGCCGATGACCAACTGCAGAGAGCAAAACAACACGCCCTCGATAATGGCTGCGCCATCGGGATCGCTCTCGTTGAGACCGGCGCGATTCACGAACGAGACCTGCTCGATGCACTCGTCGTGCAGAATGAGCAGAAGCTAACCAACACCTTCGCTTGGCGCGATGGCGTATACGAAGCCCGTGACGACATCAGTTTCGCCAGCCATACCGTGTTGTGCGACATCAACCCCCTTCACGTGATCTGGCGCGGTGTCTGCGAGCATTACGAAGTGGGACCACTGCTCGAGTTCTTCTCGCGACAGCGCGAGCGGTTTGTCGTCGCCACCGACCTGTTTGCATTGCAAGCGGAAATGCTTGCAGAGCCGCTCGAGCACCTCGTCGCCGCGGGTGTCCTCGATGGGAAAACCACCGTGAAAGAGGCCCTCCTCGCAGATGCTGCGCACACGGTTGAGATCTCGAGGGCCCTGTATGTCTTCCTCGTAACCGACATGATCCGCATGCTTGCGGAGCCCGGCAAAGCGGCACCCGTTGTCGCCAAGCAAGTGCCCATCACCAGCGTCACCTTGATAGACTACGCTGCCTTGTTGGAGGCCTCCGAGCGTATCGCCCGCGAGTATTTGAGAACGAAGGGCAAAGACCATTTCGGTGCCCTTGGAGTCACGCCCCAAGCGACAACACAGGAAATCGAAGCGGCATACACCCACGCAACCGAGCGCCTCGAGGCCGATCGAGCCCTCGCGGGGTTGCCGCCAGAGGACCACAAACGTCTGCGCGAGATCAGCCGCACTCAAAACGAGGCGTTTGCAACACTGGCCGATCCAAATCGCCGAGCGGTGTACGCACGCACTCTCGCTCCTCAAGCCGGCGCTTCAGTTCCGCCAGAGGATGAGCAATCACCGGCGCACGATCGTCGCCAGTCCCTTTTTGTCGCCGAAGAAGCTTACCAGGAGGGACAAAAACTCCTGGCAGCAAACAAGCCCTACGCTGCACGACAGTTGTTTCTCGATGCCGTCGAGGCCCACCCCGCCGAGTCGACCTATCGCGTGGCTGTTGCCCAGGCGATTCTCGCTGGCGGCCACGCCGAGACCGAGAACCCTCGAGCCGTGGCTTTCTCATACATCGACGAAGCCCTGCGACTCGATCCAGCCAACCTCATCGCCAACCTCGAAGCGGCCAAGCTCTTGGCGGCCGACGGCGCTCCAGAACAAGCGCTCGTCTACCTTGACAAGGTCCTCAAGCGCGCACCCGGTCACCCTCTCGCCCAACGCCTCCTGCGTGAATTGACAGGCTGTCAATGAGAGGTAGATAACTCGCGGGCCTGTTCTGCGGCCATCCGCACGACCTCTTGCTCGGGCAGTCCAACGGCACCTGAGATGTTGATTGTCTGGAGATTGCCGGTTTCCACATCCGTCGCCGTCACGTGCACGATCCCTTCAGGTGAAATGGAGAACGCGACATCAATCTCGATCTGACCTCTAGGTGCCGGCCTTAGATCCTCGAGACGGAATTCCGCAAGGATTTCATTCTTGTCGATATGGCGGTTGTCCCCCTGAAACACAACGATCCGTACCAACTGTTGGTTGTCGCTCACAGTGGTGAATCGCCGCACCATGTCAGCGGGCACCCGCGAGTTCTTCGGGATGACTGTTTCGGAAAGACCGGCCACCGTCAGCACACCGAGATTGTGCGGCGTCACGTCGAGCAACACCGCCGGGATAGCCCCTTCGGTGAGCATCGCCGCCTGCACAGCGGCCCCGACGGCCACCACGAGATCGGGGTGAACACCGGTGGCAGGCTCGACCGCGGTCACCGCGCGAACGCGCTCACGGATGACCGGCATGCGGGTCATGCCCCCCACGAGGAGGACTTCGTCGATATCGGTTGGCTTCAATCCCGCTGCGGTGATTGTGTCGGTGAAGGTTCTGAGGGTTTCATCGACGAGATCTCCAACTAAAGTTTCGAAGGTAGCCCGGTCGATGTCACATTCGAAATGTATCGATTGGCCTTGTGCTGTGGTTGCGAGAAACGGCAAAGCAATTTTGGCTTTGGTTTCCCCGCTCAGGCGTATTTTCGCGGCCTCCGCTGCCTCGAACAAGCGGTGCGCGCTCTTCGTTTCGATGGTGACATCCACACCGCACTGTTCCTGCACTCGCCACTTGAGCCATTCATAGAGCCGTTGGTCGAAATCATTGCCGCCGAGAAAGGCATCTCCAGCGGAGGCCAAGACTTCGATGGCGCCGCCACCCACCTTGAGAACCGAAACGTCAAAGGTGCCGCCACCCAAGTCATAAACAGCGACGCGGCGCTCACCGCCTTTGTCGAGGCCAAATGCCAATGCCGCCGCAGTCGGCTCGTTGATGACGCGGATAACCTCGAGCCCCGCGATCTTTGCTGCCTGCTTCGTGGCATGACGTTGTCTGTCATTGAAATACGCCGGAACCGCGATGACCGCTTGGGTTACGTCCTGAGCCAAATGTCGACGACATGCCTCCTTGATTTCCGCAAGCACCATGGCGCTGATCTCTTGAATCGCCCGCTTTCGCTCTCCGGCAACTACCCACACGTCACCATTCGGTCCGCCAACACATTTGTAGGTCAGCGACGCGATGGCCTTTTGGGTGTGCAAATCTTCGAAGTGCCGCCCCAACAGTCGCTTCGCGGCATAAACGGTGTTTTCTACGTTGTTGACAAACTGTCGTTTTGCCGCCTCTCCGACCAGCGTACCACCTGGCCCGAAGGCCACCATCGACGGCATGGTAACTTTGCCGTCGTGGAGCGGAATCACCAGCGGCCTTCCGCCTTCGATTACGGCGGCGCAGGAATTCGTGGTTCCGAGATCAATGCCAATCACCGGCATGACAACATCCTAGCGCATGGCAGCACCGGCTTCACCACTCTCCTGGGGCTGTGGTCAGCAATAAGCCATCGCTGTTGTAGTCAACCCACATCCACCTGCCAACTACAAGAACTACAAATCGCGACGATTGTACACAGTGTCGAAATCCCCGAGCTCGTCGAGTTGTAGGTATTCGTAAATCTCTTTTTCGCGGCCGGCAACGCGCTCGCCGAAGATCTGAAAATATTCTTCGGGAGACGGTAATTCGCCGCGCAGCGCAACTACCGCGCCGAGCTCAGCTGATCCGAGAAACACCTTGGCACCCGTACCCATGCGGTTGTCAAAGTTGCGCGTCGATGTGGAATAGACGTTTCCGCCCTCGGGCACTCGCAGTTGATTGCCCATACACAACGAGCAACCCGGCACCTCAATGCGCGCGCCAATCTGGTTGAACAGATTGAAATATGCCTCATCCTTGAGCTTCGCCTGATCCATCCGTGTCGGCGGGCAGATGACTGTCCGGGTATTGGGGTTGTGCTTGTGCCCCGCCCAGATCTTACCCGCTGCGCGGAAGTGACCGATGTTGGTCATACACGATCCGAGAAAAACGTCCTGAATCGGTGTGCCCTTGACCTCGGAGAGGAACTTCACGTCGTCTGGATCATTCGGACACGCCAACACCGGCTCGGTGATCTCATCGAGGTTGATGTCAATCACCGCGGCGTATTCGGCGTTCTCGTCTGCGGTCAGCAGCTCGGGATTCTTCAACCACTCTTGCACCGCAACAATGCGTTTCTCGATGGTCTCGGCGTCTTGGTAGCCGTCGGCGATCATGCGGCGCATCAGCGCGACATTGGAGCGCAGGAAGGTCTTCACCGAATTGACAGACAACTCGATGCAGCCTGCTGCCGCAGACCGTTCAGCCGCCGCATCGGTAAGTTCGAAGGCTTGCTCGACTGTCAGTTCAGGAAGGCCGCGCATTTCGAGAATGCGGCCGTTGAAAACATTCTTTTTGTTCTTCTTCGGAACTGTCAGCAATCCCTGCTTGATCGCCCACAGGGGCACCGCGTTAACCGCGTCGCGCAGAGTGATGCCCGACCGCAGCTTGCCCGAGAAGCGAACCAACACGGACTCGGGCATATCGAGGGGCATAAACCCCATCGCTCCCGCGAAAGCCACAAGGCCCGACCCCGCGGGGAAAGAGATGCCCATGGGGAAACGTGTATGAGAATCACCGCCGGTACCGATGGTGTCGGGAACTAGAAGTCGGTTCACCCAGCTGTGACAGACCCCGTCACCGGGACGAAGCGGCACGCCTTTGCGGTCAGAGACAAACGGCGGCAGGTTCTTGTGCATCGCCACATCCGCAGGCTTGGGATACGCTGCCGTGTGGCAAAACGATTGCATGAAAAGCGGCGCTTGAAATCTCAAGCAAGCCAACTCCTTGATCTCATCGGCGGTCATGGGACCTGTCGTGTCCTGGGACAACACCGTGGTCATCTTCGGCTCGCAAGCTGTTCCTGGCAAAACGCCGGGCAAACCAACTGCCTTGCCGACCATTTTCTGAGCCTGGGTGTAACCCTGACCTTTCTTGGGCACCGGATTGTCAGTCTTGGCAAAAACATCGGTATCACCGAGACCGAGCTCGACACGTGCTTTGCCCGTGAGCGCGCGACCGATGATCAACGGGATGCGCCCACCGGCGCGAAACTCATCGGCGATGGTGTTGGGTCGCAGCTTGAACTCACTCACCACCGCGCCAGCCTTGGAGATAATGCCAACCCTGGTGTTGATGACAATCTCGTCACCAGTTTGGAGCTTGGTTACGTCGGTTATCAGAGGCAGGGCACCGGAGTCCTCAGCCGTATTGAAGAAGATCGGGGCGATGACGCCGCCGATAATGACACCGGCACGCCGCTTGTTGGGAATTGCGGGGATATCTTCGCCGATGTGCCAGAGAACCGAGTTGCACGCCGATTTGCGTGATGAGCCCGTACCCACGACATCACCAACGAACGCAACCCGTACCCCTTTTTTGCGCCACTCGGCAATCTTCTCGATACCACCGGCAAAGCGAGTTGTTCCCATTGCCAATGCGTGCAACGGAATGTCGGGGCGCGTCGAAGCATCACTCGCGGGCGAGAAGTCGTCGGTGTTGATCTCCCCATCAACCTTGTAGACCCTTACCTTGATCTCTTCGTCGAGCCCAGGCTTCGAGGTGAACCACTCTGCGTTGGCCCACGACTCGAGCACCTTCTTGGCCGCGGCGTTCTTCTTGGACAGGGCAACAACCTCGTCGAACGCGTCGTAGACGAGAGTAATTCCAGAGAGCGCCTTGACGGCATCATTGGCCAATCCCTCATCTTTGAGAGCCGCAATGAGCGGGGAAATGTTGTATCCGCCCACCATGGTTCCGAGGATCCGAATCGCGCGTTTCTTGTCGATAAGCGGCGAGCTCGCCTTGCCTTCGAGAATCTCCGCCAAAAATCCAGCCTTCACCAGCGCGGCTGGATCGACACCCGGTGGCACGCGATCCTCAAACAACGAGAGAATGCGCTTCTCTTCACCCTTGGGCGGCGATTTGAGTAGGCCACACAGCTGTTCGGTCTGGGCCTTGTTGAGGGGAAGGGGCGGGATGCCTTGGGCATCTCGATCGGCTACGTGTTTGTCATACTCTGCAAGCATTTTTTGCCACCCGTTCTTGAGACGCAGGCATCTATACTGTTCGGGTTTGAGCAAGACAAGTCCGACTTCGCAGACCACGCAGACCTATCGCTGTCTGAGGAAATCCAGAAGATCCGCCACGGCAGTGGGGTTTCTGCCGACCGCCGTTTCGTCCGAGAGGACAACGCCGGCGTAGCCGGCCTGCTCGACATCGAAAAGGTGCACGACCTCCGAGCGGGTGGGCTGCTCGAAATGGGTCATGTGCTCGAGGACCTGGCCGGCCAAGAACGCTGGGCGCTTCAGGCTCGGGATCTGTTGACTGAACTTGTGTTGCACCAAACCGAGCTGGCCGATTCCGACCTGCTCACCAAGATCACCTCGGCACAGCCACAACTCGTCGAATTTTGCGTCGAGATCGGCCACACAGTCTGCCGCTTCCCGAAGCTCAATCTTAGCCGTTACCCGTCGGTGGGTCTTTTCCCTGAGCAACGCCGCGTCTCGCCCCTTCGCCGCAAAGGAGAATGCGTATTCGACAAAGGCATAGGCATCGCCCACCTCGATTCTCCCCAGGTCCGCGGCAGACAGAGCGTTCAGGGTAATCGGGTGATCGGGCCGGTTGATCCCCTTGAAGCTCGATAGCGGGCCGTTTTTTACCACCCGGGCGCAGATCTCGTCACCGTCGACACTCTCGATGCGCAGACGGACCTTGCCATCGTTGAGGGAGAGCTCCTCCCCCTCCCCCACCTGTTCGAATAGCTCGGCATGGGGCAAGCCAATGATGTCGGCTGTCGTTGTCGGCTGGGCGCTGAAAATCAAACGCACCTCGGGTGGCAACTCGCTGACCGTCGGCATCGCGCCCACACGCATCTTGGCCCCTTGCAGGTCAATGACCACGGGAATCCGTTGGCCTGCCCGCGCGAACACGTCCTCGAGACGGTCGAGCCATTGCCCTAGGCCGACCCTATTGAGATGGGCGGCGTTCAACCGAAATCGGTCAGCGGTCCTGGCGAGCCTCTCAATGACCGCATTCTCGGTTGAGGCTGGGCCAAGGGTCATCACAACTTCGAGTTTCATGTTCCTGCCGTGTGCCTCTCGGACCATACCATGTCGCCAAACAAATCCTATGGCTCTAGCCGAAAAGCTGTGCACCCTTTCCTTGGTCGCCGGCTCTTTACTGCCAGCAACCGCAAATAGTCAGGAGATTGGCGATGAGCAGCGGCAAGAGCAGACAGAGAAAGCTAACCCACAGTCCCAACAGAACAAGCGGACCGGTGGTCGAGGTCAAAGGCGAGAAGCATTTCAGAGAGTTGGTCACCGCTTTTGATGGCCCCGTGGTCGTAGACTTTTGGGCACCCTGGTGCGGGCCGTGTAAAGCCATGGGCCCGGTGTTTGAACGTGCTGCGCGGGAACACCAAGGCGCGGTTCGCTTTCTCAAGGTCAACACCGAGGCCAACCAAGCCTTGGCCCAGGCATTCAATATCAGGAGCATCCCGTCACTCTTGATATTTGTCCACGGCGAGGTCTACGACGCCCACGTCGGTTTGGCTTCTTCTGGGCATCTCTCGAGCATGCTCCTTCGCGCCATAGACAAACACGAAGGCCGTGGCATCGGCCACAAGATCAAACGCTTCTTCGGCGCCGCTAGGGACGAGGGTACTACACCTGAGCACCCCAGCGCTTCCTAAAGCCTGGTCAACGGATTCCAGGCTTTTCGTTCTGTGCACAACGAGCCACCACCTCGACGATGCGCCGTTCACGGGTGTCAGAGCGTTTGGCGTCGAGTATCCACGATACGTACATGGCACGATGGGATGGTGCAAACGCGGCGAAGTTCGCCTTGGCACTTGGGTTCGTGCTCAGTGCCTCACGCAGATCATGGGGAGGTGCCATCGCCTTCTTCAGCGACGAATCCCGTTGCCATTCGCCCCGCTCCTTGGCCTCACGCACCAAAGCCATGCCCGCCTCGGCCATCAATCCATGACGAATGAGCTTTCGGACTCTAGACTTATTGAGCTCAGACCACGAGCTCTTGGCACTGCGTGGGCTGAACCGGATCGCATGCCGTTTGCCATCAATGGGTTTGAGCACACCGTCGATCCAACCGAAGCACAGCGCCTCTTCGACGGCGCTATTATAATCAATACATTTGTTCTTCTTCATCAGGTGTTTCTTGAAAAACACAAGCCACACTTCCGTCTTGGTGTCGTGATACTTCTCCAACCAGTCCCGCCACGCCGCCCGGTCCTCGGCGTTGTAGGTCGTGGTGATCTCTGGCATCGCTCACTCCACAGTAAGGCAAGAGCCTAAAAAACACCCGCCGCACGACCTCATCATGGAACGCCGGCTCATGGAACGCCGGCTCATGGAACGCCGACTCATGGAACGCCGACTCATGGAACGCCGACTCATTCTTGACACGATGACTGGCCGTCCGCAACCAAGCCGAAACACATCAATTGGATTTGGTCAAAGATTCGCCCTGCCGGCTGTTTGCTTGCTACAATGCCCGCAATGGCAAAACGTTTTGGTCGATTTTGGTTACACGAAAAGATCGGACACGGCGGGATGGCCGAGGTCTTCCGCGCCACCGTCGGGCCTGACCCCGATGTTCATTCATTCGATTTCGCGGTCAAGCGTCTACACGAAGAGTATCTCGGTGATCGACGTCTTCGCGATATGTTTCTGGCTGAGGCGTACCTCTCCAAATTGATGGTGCACCCGAACATCGTCCGGGCATTCGAATCCGGTGAAATCGAAGGTCGTCCGTACATCGCCCTGGAGCATTTGCGCGGTACCGGTTTGGCTGAGTTGCTGGACGCACTCTTCGCACGCAAGCTCAGGGTGCCGCCTGACATCGCTGTCAACATAGCGTTGCACGCCCTGCGCGCCATTGACTACATTCACCAGGCCAAGGCTCCCGGCGGTAAGCCGATGGGCATCGTTCACCGGGACATCACCCCCTCCAACATTCACATCTCCCTAGATGGCACCACCAAGCTCACCGACTTTGGTGTCGCGAGAGTCAATCTCCTGGAACCACGCGAGGACGCCGATCTACTCAAGGGTAAGGCCGCCTACATCGCCCCCGAGGCGATCATCAACGGCACCGTCACACAGGCAGGAGACATTTGGGCCTTAGGCGCTTGTCTCTTTGAAATGTTGGCGGGCCGCCATCTCTACGAGGGGATGACTGAGCAGCAAATCCTCAACGGTGCGGACGCCTTCAAGACGCCGTCGGCCTCAGACTATGGCACCGCCGTCATTGACAAGGGGTTGTCAAAAATCGTCAGCCGCCTTCTGCATCCCAACCCTAAACGCCGACCGGATTCGGCTGCAGAAGCGTACCGCCTGCTCAACACCCAGGTCCGCGAGTCTGGGCAAGCGGTCGAAACAAATACTGTGGCGCGATTTGTCGCCGGCACCCTCGGCAATCTGCCCCAGTACCACGAACAACCCGAGCCCCCTACTCGCGACCCCCTAAGCGGCAACAATACATTCCAGCGGACCATGGAGCTGATGCGAATCGAGCTCGATCGTTCGAAACGATATGGCAGAACGTTTTCACTTCTTTTTCTCGACCTCGACGACTTCAACGCCATCAATGAGGAGGTTGGCCCAGAGGTGGGAGATGCAATCATCCGCCACATTGGCCAGGTGGTGTTGCCCCAGCGGGCCGGTCTGCGCTCGTCGGACGTTCTCGGCCGCCGTGGTGAAGATCGCTTCCTGGTGATTCTCCCCGAGACCTCCGCTGAGGGAGCGAGGATCACAGCTGAACGGCTGCGCACCACCTTTGCGGCCACTGAATGGAAGTTGGTCAATGAAAACATCGTCCGACCGCCGACGGTGAGCATCGGCGTCGCGAATTATCCAGACCATGGCAAGACGACCGGTGCACTCGTCGAGGCAGCAGAGGTTGCCTGTTACCAGGCCAAAGAAGCGGGCAAAGACGCCGTCACCGTGGCGTCCAGTGAGCTCGACCACCTCAAAGCCAGACTCAACGATGGCACCGCAACAGATGAGGATCTCCTTCGTTGGCAGGAGCTGACCGAGCTCTATCGCAAGATCTGTGAGCCATCGGATCTCGATCGCCGGCGATTCGAGCGCCAAGATATTTCAGTGAGTGTTGTCGTCGAGCTGGGAACCCAAGAGTACAATCTCACGACATCCGATTTCAGCACCGGTGGCCTGCGTCTGGCCTTGCCCGTCGAGCCAGAGGGCGACGAGCTGCACATCAAGCTTCTTCTTCCCGATCAGGATCCGGTGAGCATCCGCGCAAAAGTCGCGTGGCGTCGCCGTGACGGCATGACGGGCATCGAGTTCATTGAGCTCCCCACCGACGCCCGTGACGCGATAGAGCACCTGTTGTCCCCCCAAGGGCCGAGACTGCAATAGGAACAGAGCCCAGTCCTTCTCCGCGGACCGACACCTTTGGCGACAGGGCTTCGCCAATGGCAGCATTAACTGATACAGCATATCCATGAGCTTCGACAGCATAGAGGGACTCGAGATCACAGAGGCCCTGACCAACGCACTCGCGCAGGACTCCATCTCCGAACCGACGCCAGTACAGCGCGCCTCGATCGCGCCTATTCTTGCTGGTCGACACGTGGTGGTGGAATCAGGGACAGGCACGGGCAAGACCCTCGCCTATTTGCTGCCGATTCTGCAGCGAATGAAGAACGACCCCGACAGCGGCCGAACGGTCGCTTTTGCCCCGACCGCCGAGTTGGCCATGCAGACCCTTCGTGTCGCAGAACGCTACAAGGACTCGAGCATTTCCACCGGCAATTTGGTGGGCTCCGGCTCCGGCTCCGGCGCTGTCACCAAGAGCACCCGCTTCATCGTCGGAACCCCCGGTCGCGTCTTGGAGATGTACGCCCAGCGCAAACTCAAACGCGTCACCACGATTGTGCTCGATGAGCCCGATCCGATCTTGGGCAACAAGGATGCCAACTTCCTACGAGAGGTCCTGTCGCGCCCCGACCCAAAGGTTCAACTCATCATCGCCGCCGCCACCATGGGGCCTAACGCCGAGCAGCTCGTTCGAGATTTCATGGGAGAGGATTGCGTTCGAGCCCAGGGCGGCGACGGCCCCATGCAATCGCTCATTCAACACTACTCCGTGCTGGTGCGTCGAGAGGCTCCCCGGGACGTGATCCTCGCCCGCTTCATCGAGGAGAACAAATGCAAGCGGGTCATCCTCTTCGTCAACCAAGACAACGTGATACGGCACCTCTACCGTTATCTGGACGAGCACCGCCTGCGGCCGGTCAGCCTCTTCTCCGAACGTAACAAGGAGGAGAGAAGAAATGCAGTCGCCGCATTGGTCTGTTCAAAGGCCCGCATCTTGATCACGAACGACGCCGCAGCCCGCGGATTGGACGTGCCTGACGTAGATTGGGTGCTGCATTACCAGCTCCCTCACTCTGCGCCGGCCTACGTGCACCGCGCCGGCCGCACTGGCCGAGCGGGCCACACCGGCCGTTCCGTCGTCTTCTTCACCGACGACGACCGCGCGATGCTGCGACACTTCGCCAAGGAGCTCGGCATCGAATTCACCCGAATCGAACGGGACAGATAGCGGTTGTTGTTAGTTGTTAAGACCTGAGACTCAGGTCTCCAGGGATCTGACGGACTCGGAAATTCTGCGCGCCGAGCCCGCGGGGGCGGCCTCTGGGTGGGCAGGCCACCGCAGTACGTCCACGCGAACCAACTTGCGCTGCATCAAGATGAAGGCCCGTTCGTAGATGAGCCCGGATGGGAATGAATAGCTGACAGCCAATCCGGTGTCTTCGCCCCGTTTGAAAGTTTCGGGTGCAGTCAATCGTGAGCTCGCCTCAGGTGCTTCGAGCCCCTCCTTGAGGTCCTCGAACTGCGCCACGCGACTTGCCTCGTCCATATCCGGCAAGGACAAGGTCAGCACACTGACCACCATGGGATCGGCAAGCATCTCGCCAAAGGAGATCTCCCGCCCACCCCCTTCCCCATTCTCCGGTCCGCTGTCCTGTCCGTTTGCGGTCGCGGTGTTTCGCTTCAGCAGTCCTACCGGGAGGTCAATGGCCACTCCCAGCTCCTCGAGGTTTGTGTTTGCCAAGGAGACAGATTGTTTGAGTTGCAAAGGCGCATTGAACAGGAGCGCCCCCATTGGCCCGCCGACCAGA
>Ga0156400_1359_pt1 | contig 25671 bp, 26 predicted proteins | sample RifOxyA3_FD_108044 | JGI IMG/M metagenome (GOLD analysis project Ga0156400, IMG submission 108044) | Deltaproteobacteria bacterium RIFOXYA12_FULL_58_15
GCTGCGCGGGCAGAGGCATCATTGCCAGGTTGGGCGACAAATGCCGCGTCCATGGCGGCGTATGCCTCAAGGAGCTCACCACCGCGAAGATATCCGGTCAGCCGAACGCGATCATTGAGACCCGCATTGTCGATGCGTTGTTTGAGCGCCTGCTCGCGTCGGCCATTTCCCACGAACATGATGTGGAGTGCCGACTCTCCGAGTGCCGTTGCAGCGTCGAGGAGCTCTTCTTGACCGCGGCCATCAATTAGAGCCACGTGCCCGAGGACCGGGACGTCGAGTGGGAGGGCAAAATGGGCCCTTGCCTTGCAGCGCTCACTGTTTGTGGCTGGCGCAAATCTCTCCGAGTTGATGCTGCCAGAGATGACGTGCACCCGATCCATTGGGAATCCGAACCGGGTCACCAAGAGCTGACGATGGGCATGACATCTGGCAATCACAGCATCCGCACGGCGATTCAACCAGGACTGGCCGAAGCGACGAATGAGAGATCGCTCGGCGTGGAAGGTACGAATACGGGCAACGCGGCCGCCTGCGAGGGCGGCGAGTCCGTGGTCGTGCGACATGTGCATGTGGACAATGTCGACTTCTTCTTCTTTTACGAGTCGTCGCATTCTCTGAACGTCACGCACATATTCGATTGGCGAGGATTTGGTTGACAGGGTGAGCGGGACTGGAGGATCGAAATCAGGGTCGACCCACGGTGCCGCTGCCTCTTCATACTCGTTGAATGCGCCGCGCTTACGGTCATAGGCGAGCCACACAGTGTGTCCGAGTTGTCGTTGTGCCAAGGCCAATCCAAGAGTCGGAGGCAACGGCCCGGAGTACAGGGAGTAGCTAACGAGATGGAGTATGCGCAACGCGATTTCTCTTGGATGTGGTTGTCGTGCTCTATAGACCACGGAGTCTGTTCACCGCAATTCGACGAAACAAGTGAAGGGTCGCGGGTTCATTCAGCCACAAGGATTCTCAGAACTTGCCGAAGTTCGCCGCCCGGGCTAGCTTGGCCGGGTGAGGGACCTTGTTGGCCTAATCTTGCACGGGGGCTGGACCATGAAGCGATTCTCTTTTGTCTTGCCGATAGTCTTGTTGGTCTGCGGTTGTTCGAAGACACCTGAGGAGGCAGCTCAGCTCTATTGCATCATGGCCGACAATGGCTTTCAGCAGGGTGGCGGTGTGGCGATCACCGACGCATACATCATCACCAGCAGCGCGTTGTTCGGGGAACAGAAGACCGGTCAGATCACCAGCTCGAAAAAGGCTGGCATTGGGGTCGCGCGTCAAACAACCGCTGGCCAGGTCGCGCTGTTGTACGCCGAGGATGAGGTCCTTCCCTTCGCCAGCATTGGTAGCACCGATGATCTCGCCGAAGGTGCCAAGCTCGCTACCTATGCTTATGACAACAAGGGTGCTGGCAAACTGCTCACGGGGGTGGTTCGTGGTTGGCAATATGGCGATGGAACGGCCTTCATTGTCACCGATATAGACAGCCCCGAGACCGCAAATGGTAACGGCTACTTTGGCCCTGATGGCAAGCTGATCGGTATTCAATTGGGTAAGCTCGGCAAATCGACGTTGATACTGCCGGTGGAGTACATCACCAACGGCCCAAAGGCGATAACCTCGGGGCAGTTGGGAGACAAACAAGACAGTGAGAACTTTGCCGCCCAGCGCAAAAAGGGTCAGGCCCACCCCGACCCTCTGCCGAAGCCGCTCCTGTATGACGAAGTCACCTACGAGATGGCATTCTCACGGACAGCCTTGGTTGGCGCGATGGTGATGCTCGACAAGAAAGACGCAGCCTCGCGCGCGGCACCCGTGAAGTTCAAGGTCGAAGCCGTCGATCAGAGCCACGAGCGTACGGTGACAGTACAGGGCACGATTGACGCCGCGAACATCAAATGGGCACCGATGGCTGATCAGCTCGAGAAAATCAAAGAAAGTTCGAGGTCGACCCTCGGAGCCACCTTCGTCACAGACAACCTCGATCCTTACGACTATGGTGAGCTTCGTTTTCGCCTGCCGTTTGCGCCGTTCTGTCCCAAAGTTGAAGGGGACAAGGTCTATGTTCTCAACGTTGAGCTCAGTGACGGTCGCAAGGTGAGTGAGAACTTCAACGACATGGCCAACGTCTGCGCTGGTGAGGGTGGCGAGGGCGATGGGTGGGAGAAGGAGTGGGGAATGGCGGGAGAGGCGGCAGCCGCAGCTTCCGCTGGAACACCTTCGAAGAAGAGCAAACGCAAGGCCAAAAAGCACGGTCGTCGCCGCCGTTAGCCCGATGCCGCGGACGGGCCCCGATTTCTACAGGGATCAGCGCTTTTTGCGGTCTTGATCCGAGGGATTCCGACCTGGTGATCGATAAGTGCCGCGATACGGTGACGCACCGTAGCGGGTGAAGCGGTTGATCCGATTCTTTCTTTTGGGCCGCTCCAAGGTCTCGAAACCAAAGAATCCACGCTGTTTGAAGAACCGGACGATTTTTTCTGTGAGTGAGCCGACGCCAACGTCGAAGGGTGCGCCAAAGGGCTCGCCGCCACCGCGCATGACAGACTCGTAGATCACATCGTCGCTCTGTCGTAAATGGGCTTTTTGCAGGCCATCATCCACACCTGCGAGTGGGTTGTTGCCGCCGGGCAGCTCCTTGCGCGTGTTCTGTTCCTTGTGTCTTTTTGCCATCCGGCACGAGCATACCATTCGTTGCAGTGGAGGACTATCTCTCCTGGCTCTCCTGGTCTCTCTCTCCTGTCGCGATGAAGGTCTATCTCTCCTGTTGCGATGGTGTTAGGAGCGGCGACCGGACGGTGGAGGCATAGCTTGTCAGATAACCAATCAGCGGTGTTGGAAGACGGTGACTGGATAGTCGTCTCGGATCGGCGCGGACGGGAGAATCTGTTTCAGCTGCGTGCGGGCGGCAAATTGCACGTGACCGGCGGATCCGTCGAGTGTGATGATTTGATTGGATGCGAAGACGGCACACGCGTGCGCACGAAGAAGGGCGATGTGCTCTTGGTGTTTCGCGCGATTCTTGCCGACTACACGACACTGATGCCGCGGGGCGCGCAAATCATAACCCCAAAAGACGCAGCGATGATTGTTCAATGGGCGGACATCTATCCAGGGGCGTCGGTCGTGGAAGCTGGCATCGGCTCGGGCGCATTGACACTCAGTCTGCTGCGCGCCGTCGGTGAGGACGGTCGGGTCCTCGCCTTTGAGCTGCGCGAGGAGTTCGCCAATTGTGCACGCAAGAACGTGTTGGGGTTTTCTCCGAAATTGGCGGAGCGACTCGAGCTGCGACTCGGCGATGTGCATGATGAGCTACGGAAACTTTCGGCGGTGGATCGCATCGTTCTCGACCTTCAAGACCCTTGGCTTGCGCTGCCTGGCGCGAGCGCCGCGTTGCGCGCCGGCGGTATCCTGTTGGCGTATCTGCCCACCATTCGCCAGGTCGACAACTTTGTGAATGCGATTCTTGATACCGCCGAGTTCGGCCAGCCGGAGGTCATCGAAACCATCTTGCGCCCATGGATCGCAGATCGCGTGCGTCTGCGTCCAGAGAGCAGAATCACCGGGCATACGGCGTTCTTGGTGCGCGCTCGGCGTATGGGGGCACCGCCATCAAGACGCATGCGCGAGTCGACACTTGGGAGCTCAGTCGTCGTCGGGGACGTCGAGGGCGAGGCTGTCGGGCTCGTCGAGACCCCCGAAACCGCCGACTTCTGATTTCATTAGCTCACCTAGCAGGACGGTTGCGTAGCTACCCTTGGGAAGTGTGAAGCGGACGAGGATGTCAGTCTCGACCTTCTCGATGACGAACTCATTAAACCATACGAGGTAGGGACGCCGGGTACCGCGGAGCAGTTTGCCGTGTCCGGCAAAGTCTTTGTCAGAAAGCCCCATTGCCGTCAGGGCCGCCTGCTCCCGCTCATGGGCGACCCCGCGACCCCGTCGCATCTTTGGGCCAAACATGGGACCCGCGATGACCACTTCCCTCGCTTCAAAACGTGCTTGTTCACGTGCAACGTCGTCCACGAAGAAGGGGCCCCCAGAGGCGCAGACCTGCATGACGTCACCCTCGAGAACTGTGTGCGTCAGGCCATCATGCATTCGCTGCATCAGGCAGCGGTTGAAGACGGCGGACTGCACGCTCGATAGTGCCAGACGTTTGAGCGTGGCGCGGCGTCCGCGGCGCATGCGTGCCATGACCTCGGGGTTTTCCCCACGCAACAGGGCCAATCCGATTTCGACATTGTTGCGACCAAAACGCTGTGGACCAAAAAAGTTCGGCATTCCCAATTGCCCGAGCAGTGCGGCAATGGCCTGGGCTCGGGCAGGGGCGCCATCAACGGGATTGCGAACGCGAATGGTGAAGTGGTTGCCGATCAAGTGACCGGTCTTCAGTTTGTTGGTGTGACGTTCCGCTTTGAGCACGGTAATCTGGTCATCATCGATTTGCCCTATGGCCGCCTCACAGGATGCGGGCACCGAGAGATACTGGGTGGTGATGGCACGCGTGTCCTTGAGTCCTGCGCTGCCAACGTCGCGTGTGGAGATGCCTAGGGCCCGGGCGATCCGTCGTTCGAGATCCATGGCGGCGAGGTTCTGTTTTCGCAGCCACAGGAACAAGTGGTCGCCGTCGCCGCACGGCTCGTAGACGGGGATCTCTTCGACGACGAAGTCCTCGACCTGTGTTTTGATTGTACCGCCAATGCCCGGGAGCTTCGCGGTCAAAAAAGGAAGGGGGGGTGTGTCCGTCATGGTGTTAGACCTTGAGCACCAGCTTGCCAAAAACCCTGCGCTCCTCGAGGAGGCGATGCGCCTCACCGATTTGCTCGAGGGGCATGACCCGGTCGACAATGGGAGAGAGAGCGCCTCGTCCTGCGTGTTGCAGCACCTCGGCAAACTCCGCTTTGCTGCCCATGGTTGAGCCGAGCAGGCTAAGACTTTTGAAGAACAAATGTCTGAGATTCAGGTGAACCTCGGTACCTACGGTTGCGCCGCAGGTGACGAATCGGCCATGCCACGCGAGCGAGCGTAGGCTCGCTTCCCACGTCGCCGCGCCGACGTGATCGATGACGACGTCGACACCGCGGCCCGAAGTGATGTCCTTGATTTTGCGACTGACATCGGTGTTGCTGTAGTTGAGGACATGTTGTGCGCCGAGCTCTCGTGCTTTGACTTCCTTCTCCGTTGACCCCACCGTGGTGATGACCTCCGCGCCCCATAGCTTGGCTATCTGAATGGCGGCACCACTGACACCGCTGCCCGCAGCCTGGACGAGAACGCTCTCTCCCGGGCGCAATTGTGCGCGGTCGATGAGCATGTGCCAGGCGGTGAGATAGGGAATGCCGACGGCCGCGGCCGTCTCAAAAGAGAGTGATGCGGGTTTGGCAAAGAGGTTCTGGCTCGGCACTTCGAGCAACTCAGCGCATCCTCCATGCCGGCTTTCGCCCAGAATTCCAAAACTGCGACATCGATGATCGCGACCGCTTTGACAGGCGAGGCAATGTCCACAGCTGACGCCCGGTGCCACGACGACCTCATCTCCCTCTTTGATGAATGGGTGATTTCCAGGGTCCGAGACGACGCCGGCGGCGTCGTTGCCAGGGATGAGCGGCAGGGGAAAGACATGGCCTGGAACGCCCCGACGAACCCAGAGGTCGAGGTGGTTGATACCTACGGCGCGCACCTCGACCAAAGCATGGCCGGGGGGTCTTTCTGGATCCGCTATGTTGCCGATGTGCAGTTTGTCGATTCCCCCATGCTCGAAAACGATGACGCCCCGCATCTAGTCGTCTCCTGGAGGGTTGTTGGCCCGTTTCAATTGTGAATAGGCCGCGTTGATCTCTTTGGTGCGTCGCTCTGCCACTTCACGTAACTCGGGGCCGAGGTCGGCAACCCTGTCGGGGTGGTATTGCTGCACCAGACGTTGGTAAGCGGCGCGAATCTCACCGGCGTCGGCGGTAGGTGGAATGCCAAGGATATCGTGCGGTGACTTCGACCGAGAAGGCGTCGCATGGAGCGGTTCGGATCCTCGTTGTTTCTTCGCCGAAACCGCGATCCATTTGTAGATCCGGTAGACGAGGTAGACGACGCCGACCAAAAACAGCAGACGGATGATCCCCACTTCGTGACCTCCTCAGACGTCCATATCGCAGGTGGGCGGTGGGATCCCAGAAATCGTTGGTTTCTTGAATGACTGTGTCAGCAATGCTACCGTTACAGCGCTTTGATCCCTTTTCTTCGTCACAAAACCTGGTGTGTTGTCGCCGTTTTGGTAGTGCCCATGGTTTTCTCCGCGGTCGCCGGGGCGAAAACCGTTGCCACAGTTGTGCGTGGCGTAGGTGCGGGAGCTGATAAGCCGGCGAGTTTTGTCTCCCATTATCTCGGAGTCGCCGTCGACGAAGACCCGCGCTTCGAGAAGATCGATGTTTCCCTGCGAGTCGGCGACTACGCTGAAACACGATCGGGTCGCGCCCTCGAGGTTGCTTTGGAGCAAGTGGAAAAAGGTCGAGCAGCCTATGAGTTGTTGGAGCTAGAACCTGCAGTTGAGTTTCTCAACACGGCGTTAAATAAATACGAAAGACATGCAGCGGCGATTACGGACCTTTCGCGGGTCACAGATGTACTCATGCTGCTCGGAGCAAGCCAAGTTCTGCGCGGCGAAGACAAGATTGGCGCAAAATGGCTGGCTCAGGCCATCGCCATTTCCCCAGGAATCGAGCCGGATCCACACATTTTTAACGCCGACATGCGGCAGGTTTTCGTAGACGCCAGCCACAGGTTGGAGGCACGTCCCAAGGGAAGCTTGTCAATATCTTCCACTCCAAGCTACGCCAGCGTCTTTATCGATGGTAAGTTCGCCGGTGTCACGCCGATGGCGGTCAATGACGTCGTTGAGGGTCGCCATTTCCTCCGTGTTGTCAAAGACGGCTATTGCGCGTGGGGACAGGTTGTCGATGTCGTTGGCGATGCAGACGCCTCCCAGAGCGCTCGTCTGAAACCAGCCACTCGGTTTGATGAGTTTGATAACTGGGCCGACAAAGCGTTGAATGATGTGCGCGACAAAGATCGCGGTGACCGAGCCGGCTCGGCGGTGGCGAAGCTCGGAGAGCTGTTGGACGTTGACAATCTGCTGTTGTCAGAGGTTCGCCTAGATGGCGATCGCATCGAGCTCATTGTTGCGTTGGTCGATGTGCACGACAACAGGCTGCTGATGGTCGCCGCCGATAAGCTTTCCTACGACCAGAGCCCCGATGCATACCGCGACGAGATTCTGACTCTCTTCGAGATCAAGTTCAGCGAGGTGCGCTTGCAGAAGGGCAATGAAGAGGGCCCGCCCGGTGACGGTCCTGGACCGGTGGATACATCGAACGTGCAGCCATCCGGGGTGTGTTGGGGAATGCCGTGTGCGCAATTCAAGACCTACGTCCTGGGTATTGGAGCTGGCGGCGGTGGTGTGCTGACACTCTTGGGGATGCTTTTCGATTATCTCGCGTTGACAGACCACAACGAATTTCTGGAAACGCCGCAGACATCGTCGAATTCATCCAGCCTCGAGTCTGCTGGTCGCACCAAAGCGATCGTCGGGGATGTACTGGTAGGAGTCGGTATGGCGGTCGCGATTGCCAGCGTTGGATACTATCTGTTCTGGAACCCGTCCCCAGACCAAACAGTTGCGTTTGACCGTGATGAGGGTGGTTGGAGCGTATCATTTGTGCCCCTCGAAGGGGGAGCGGCATTCTCTGCAATGTTGGAGTTCTGAGCGACTCCGGGTGTGGCGGCATGAGAAAGAGAGCTATTTTGCAATTACTTTTCGGCTGCGTGTTGTTCGCATGCGCAGGATGCTCTCTTTTTCTCGATTGGGAGCGAGAGGGGCTGCCGTGTGACGACCGGCGCAGGTGCGAGGACGGCTTTTCCTGTCGTGTCGAAACCTGTGTTTCTGACCATTCTCTCCGATTGGGGGAGACATGCAGCCAACCAGTCCAATGCGAAACGGGGTTGGTTTGTGGCTCAGCACCCTCCACCTGTCGAGAAGAGTGTGACGACGAGAATCTGTTCAAGGGTGGATGCGGCGAGGGGCAATACTGCAGGCCAGAGGTTGAGCGGTATGATGATTCGGTGTGGTTGGGGACTTGTATCGACTCCGAGTGCGGTCGGGACACCGATTGTGGCTACGACAGAATCTGTGTGCCGATTACCGCAGCCGCCGGCAGTTGTCTGTTGAGCTGTGAGTATAACTTTGGCACGGGCCATTACACCGATAACTGTGGGTCACAACCCAATGCTCTCAAGTATTGCCAGCCGATTGGTAAAGTGGGGGGGCAAAAACTGGTTTGCCTAGAGAACATCACCGGACCGCCAGTGCAGGAGTCGTTGGCTTGTTCTCCCGTAACTCTTCCGTGCGACAAGGGACTCGTATGTCATGATGGAGTGTGCCGCCGTTATTGTGGCGATGACATTCATTGTAGCTCGCCGCAGTTTTGTCAGGCGGTCCCGGACGGTTCCTCCGTACTCTATTCATATTGCAGCAATTGACTGCGAGTCCCTTCAAGTCGTGCTGGCTGCGTGAACATACTCGGCAATAGCCTGGCGGTCTTCGTCGTTGAGGTTGACAAATTCGAGTCCCATGCCACATGTGCCTTTGCCTGTCGCCCAAGCAACACGGGCGGTTGCTCGTATGGGTCGGATCTTCCCTGGCAGACCGAATGTGACTTCGACCATTTCACCGATCTCCAGCAGGAGCTCGGACTCTAGAAACGCGCCTCCCTGGCTCAGATCGACGCTGTCGAAAAGAATTTCTCCCTGGCTCGGATCGCCAGCATCGCGCACTCGAAATGAGGCATGAATGGGACGGCGCAGATATTGTCTTTGCTGCTCCAAAGTGGTCATGCCTCAGCATAGCATGTCTGGCGGGCCCGCTTCCAGATGCGCATCCATGGGTTCGTGCGCTCGGCGACGATGTTTTTCAACTGCGGTGGTAGGGCTCACCGCGGAGGATCGTGTGGGCACGATAGAGTTGTTCGAGTAGGACCACCAGGGCCAGTCGATGCGGCAGGGTCAACGCAGACAGAGCGATGGTCTCACGAGCTCGGGACTTGATGTCGGGGTGAATACCGTCCGCACCACCCACGAGGAAAGCGATGCTGTCGATACCGCTGTTCTGCCACATGCGTACAATGTTGGCCAATCCCTTGGTGTCCAAGTGTATGCCGCGTTCGTCGAGGACAACCAGATGCTCTTCGGGTTTGATGCGTTCTAACAACTCGTCGCGTTCGGTCTTAGCGTCAGTATCGCGGATGCGGACAAGGTCGAGCTTGACGTATCGCGATAAGCGTTTCTGGTATTCTTCTGCGGCTTCAACGAGGGGGTCACGGGCACGACGCCCCACACAGAGAATTCGATAACGCACCGGCGATCAGGCACCGCTGGCGGTTGCTGAGGCATTGATGACGATCCGCGGTGCCGATTTCCACAGCCCCTCCAGGTCGTAGATACCTCGAGTGAACTGGTGGAAGACGTGCAGGACGACACTGCCGAAATCCAACAGCGCCCACTGGCCTTCACTTAGCCCTTCACTGCCGATTGCTCGGACGCCTTCGTCGCGAAGCTCTGCGGCGACCTGTTCAACCACGGACTGGACGTGTCGGTCGCTTGTCCCTGATGCCACCACGATGAAGTCGGTGTAGGTCGAGAGATTTCTGACATCAATGACAATAAGGTCCAACGCCTTGCGATCGAGCGCCAAGTCAGCCACGCGGCGTGCGAGTGTTTCGGATTCCAGCTTCGACCTCCCGTGCAAATGATCGGTTTCCTTTACCCCTCTGACAGCAATCTGGCAACTGTTTCCGACGCCGACAATCACCCAGCAGGGTGCCCCTGACGCTAGGTTGTGCTTCACCGCCGGAAGGGTTTGACCGCAGCAGCCGATATGGCCCGGATTTGCGTTACAAACCGTTCTGGACGGACGTTTTCTTGCAGTTGTTACCAAAGCAGGGTTCAATGCTAGCAACCCGCTTCTTTGGTAGGTGTTTGTGGTCACACTGGCACGGATCGAAACGCGAAGAGTCGACGAGCGCCGTTTGGTGCCACGGGTGCTTGTGGATCTCAACGTGCGTCTTCGATTGCCGAAGCTCGACGTCGCTTATCTCGGCCGATCGATCAACATCAGCATCAGAGGCATGTATGTGCTGGTTGATGGCCTCACGCCGGTTGGCACCAGTCTCGATGTTGATCTGTGCGCTATTGGTGCCCTGGTACCGATGCAACTACGTGGCCGTGTGATTCGGCATGGGTCTGGCGATGAACCGAGTGGCATGGGCTTGATGTTCGATTGGATCTCGCCTGAGGCAGTCGTCTTCATTGAACGACTCGTTAGCAGGAGTTAACAGGAGTTAACAGGAGTTAGGCACCTGGTATGCCGCAAGGAAAAGGTACATGGCGCTTCCCCGCCAAATTCTGGTCCGCCAATGTTGCTGAGCTTTTTGAGCGAGCGGCATATTATGGCGTCTTCATCGGCCTTGCCGTCTATTTGACGCGAAACTACGGGTTCACTGATGTTCAGGCGGGTTGGGTCGCAGCATACCTTGCAGCCGGCATCTATCTTGCGCCAACCCTTGCCGGTGCGTGGGCGGATCGAGTGGGCTTCCGCAAGGCGCTCATGTTTGCGTTCGGACTGTTGACGAGCGGTTACTTTCTTCTTGGGTTGTTTGGCACCCCGGCGGTTGCAGAAATCCTCGGCGGAGGGTCAATCAAGTTCGGGGCCTTGGTGGCACTTACACTGATTCTGCTTGGCGGTTCGTTGGTCAAGCCAGTCATCAGCGGGACGGTGGCAAAGAGCTCAGACGAGACGAATCGTGCCCGTGCATTTTCAATCTTCTACCAAGTGGTGAATATCGGTGCCTTCTTGGGCAAGACCCTTGCCTTGCCGTTGCGCACCGAGCTCGGTCTCGAATTCGTGAGCTTCTACTCCGCCGTCATGGCGTTGTGTGGCCTGTTCGCTGTCATGTTGTTCTATCGAACAGACGACTCTGCTGGTGAAGGAAAATCCTATCGCGAAATTGGCCGTGGTTTTCTCAAGGTCTTCACAAATTTCCGGTTTCTCTCTTTGATTTTGATCGTCGGTGGTTTCTGGGCCATTCAAGGGCAGCTGTACGCCTCCATGCCAAAATATGTTTTGCGGATGGTTGGCGAAGGTGCCAGACCGGAGTGGCTCGCCAACGTCAATCCGTTTGTTGTTGTTGTTCTGGTTGTCCCAATCACCCAACTGGTCAAGACACTCAAGCCGATTACGAGCATAGGCATTGGATTGTTCATTATTCCGTTTACCGCCCTGGCCATCAGCCTCAGTCCGGTGCTCGAACAGGCGTTTGGCCAGGAGATCAGCATCATGGGCTTCGTGGCCCATCCCATTACAATTGCGCTGATTGTGGGTATTGGGTTGCAGGGGCTCGCGGAGTGTTTTTTGTCGCCCCGCTTCCTCGAATATGCCTCCAAGCAGGCACCACCTGGGGAGGAGGGACTGTATATGGGGTATTCACACCTGACGACATTCTTTGCATGGGCATTCGGCTTTGTCATATCGGGTTATCTGCTGGACGCTTTTTGTCCCGATCCAAACACACTTTCGACTGAGGTGCGTGAGGCCTATTTTCTGGCCTTGAAAAACCATACGGCTCTTCCCGAGGTTTATGCTCATGCGCATTACATTTGGTATGTCTTCACTGGAATTGGCGTGGCGGCTTTCCTCGCTTTGTTGACATACGCCGTTGTAACCAAACGGCTCGATCGCAGAAGCTCCAACACAACCATTTGATGTCGTCAGTCGATGGCCTTATCGCCCCACTGCAGGAGGTGAACTCGGTAAATTCGAGGATCTCTTGATGACCCGTTGGCCGCCGATCTATGGTCAATCGGTGACCGTAGATCACATCAAGCGGCTGGCGCTCGTCACCTATCTCTTGGCAGGGTGCGAGAGCCCTCAGATGGACCGGCAGTTGGATGACACTCATCCAAAGGCCGAGCTCGAGATCGTCTATGCACGGCCATTCTTTGTCCGGGAACCTCTGCCAAAGAGGTTTTCTCTGCCATTGCCGTCGTCGATAGGTCAACTGAAGGCCGGTGAGTATCCACCGTCTTCATTTGTACGGTCGGCTCTTGGCCGCGGCGATGCCGCCATGCGAGCGAAGCTCATTGCCAGCATGCGTCGAGCTGCCGGTCGCGGCGGGCTAACGCCCGCCTTGCGCTGGTGGTACACGAGTGTATTCGGCCCCGAACCTGATTTGAGTTGTTCTTGGCTCGGAGACATGATCAGGAAAGAATCGCATCAGGCGGTGCGCGATGTACTCTGGTCTGTGTTTGTTCGTTGCCACGCTCCCAAGTATGCGCCGATGTTTGATCGTGCTGATGTTCCCGATTGGGCAATCGTCGATTGGTCTTCCAGACAAGACGGTGCACCCAGTGCGTTGACGCCAAGATTGTTGCGCGCTGCGAAATCGGTCGTGCGGCGCGGCGAAGTAAATGAATTGCGGGCTGTCGGCATCGCGTTGGCCAATACCAAAGGTGGAAGGGGAGTTGTGGCGATTCGTGAACTGCAGCGTGGGCTCTCGCCGGAGCGTCGCGCATGGCTCGCGGCCGGTCTCTCTACCAGAACTGAACCGGCCGCACAGGCTCTCGCCCTAGGTGCCTGTCAACACCCTGAGGTGGCTAACGACTGGCTCTGTCATTGGCTGTGGGACAGCGATGCATCGTTGACAGATCGGGTCAAACAACAACATCAGAGTTTGGCTGGACTGTTGCGCAGGCATGAACGAACTGACGTCATCAAGGCTCTCTCCGATTGTGTCGAGGGTGCCCAGCATGCTGAGGAAAGGGCCATCTGTCTGCGGCGACTGGCCGTGGCAAATAGACCTGCTGCCGTTTCTACAGCGAAGTCCTTGGGGGTGGGGGATCTGCAAACACCGCTCGCGGAGGTGGCACGGGCCATCACCGACTACGAAGAAGACGGGCTTGTTGCCGAGCTCGAAAGGTTGCAGTTGATTAACCCGCTCCGGGGAGATCGGGGCGACGCAGTGACTGCTGCAGATTTTCTCGGAGCGCATGGCAAATCGCGGTGGTTGGATACGAGAACGGGACAATTTTCCAACCAACATGACGAGCTTTTGGTTGACCTGGCCCTATTGGTGCGGCCCGCTCTCGATGGGGTCGTGTTCGAAGAGGTGGTGCCAATAGATGCGCCTGGACCCTGTCGGCTGCGCGCGTACATGGGAAACAAAATGTACGAGCTGGAAGCCACAAACTGGGGTGATTGGTTTGATGTCCAATCGGTGATTGGACTGCTCAACACTCTCCTGCGCATCGTCAAGAGCGAACAACGTTTCGTCACTTTGTCCACTGGGGATCAGGCATACCTTGTCGTCGCAGGGCGGGAAGAGGCATTGCGCCATCTCGTTGCCTCCGGTTTGGTGCACATCGCAAATCCGGCCGTCGAGAATGTCGCAGAAGTCGAGCATCCCACCGTTGAAGCGGATGGCGACGTCGAGCTCGACCTTGGGGGTGGCAAGCTCGAAGCGGGAGACTGAAGGGGGGGTCAACTGCCCGCGAGAGTTCCGCGAATGCTAACAACCCCGTCCGCAGCCTCGACCTTCGCGGAGATTGGTTTCTGCAAATTGAACATCTGCATCAAGCTCGCTGGGATGTGCAGCTGGGTCGGATGCACGTAGGTGAGGGTGGCGATGCCGCCCCCAGGGTCGCCTGGCAGCAGGCTCGACAGCACCATGATCTGACCGCCATCCTCGAGATCGACGCGGATTCGTTCCGTCTTGATGCCGGCGTTTTCCAACAGCTGGCGGGGCATGCGGCCACGTCCGTCTTTACCAACCTCGAGCCTTGATTCATCGATGGCGAGGTCGACATCATCGTCGGTGAGACTCGCAGACACCGGTGGAATGGAGAGTTGTTGCCGTTGGTCGTCGGTGTAGTCGGCGGCGCTGGCGGAGCTCAAATGGTACAGGTACGCCTCAGCTTTTTTGCCTCGCGCACCCCCTGCCATGACGTCAATGAGCGTCCTCGTGTAGGTATCGCCCATGACTGCGTCATCGAAAAATGTGCGGACGATGGGGGCGACCTCACGATGGCGAACCGTCGGTAGAGTTTGTTTGACCGCGTTGGATACGTCGAGGGAGGTAAACAGCAACGCCTCGAAGGTGTATTTGTCGACGACGCGTTTGGTAACCGCCAACAATTGCTCCTGGGACACATCAGACATTTTCGGCTCCGTGGGCTCGGTTGTGATCGTCTGGGCGAGTTGTCGTGGGTTATTGGCCCTTCTTGTAGCCAATTTCCAACAAATGGGTCATGTGAGATGCATCCTCATCGAAAGTGACGATCTCATCGTTGGCGAGCTGTGGATTGCCGAAGGCTTGAGCATAAATGTAGTCACAACCTTTGTTGGGTCGCGCACGATCCCAACAAGCGGTCAGATGAACCTCGGGAACGCCCAATGCAATCTCTTCGAGGAACATGTGCCCCAAGCTACCGTCGCCGGAGCCGCTCCAATAGGCTCCACGAAGCGAAGTGTAGTTCATGGACTTGAGGGCACCGTTGAAACGTTTGTAAACTTTGCCGTCCTCAGCCTTGCGGTCCTCCCCGGCATCCGGCCAGCACGGTGCGTGATAGATGCCCTTGCCAAAGGCCTTGCCGGTGACGTGTACCCCCTTAGGTAGATGCTCTGGCATCAGCAGACCGGATTTCGAGATGCCCATGAGGTTCTCAGTGCGGGTTCCGTGCCAACCACGAATGATTCCTGTGGCACCCTTCTTTTTGCAGGTAGCTGCGGCGAATTTGTCGAAGGTCGCCCTGGTGCCTCGCCGCTCGAGTCGCCAGACCTTTCTTACCTCGAGCTTGTTGTAAAAATTCGAGTTCATGGGGGATTGGCCCTTGTCGAAGTAGTGGGCGGTGTCTGTGAATTCTTTGGAGCCGGGCTCGATCCAATCCATGTCGCAATTGATGCCGTCGTACCAGACTTCCACCGGATCGTCGGCAACAGCCGCCTGCGCGAAAACCTCCTTTTGCAGGTGAGCGTCACGCAGCAGGGTGATGAACTCTCGTTGCTTCTGAATGCGCTCCTCCGAGTTGAGCAAAATGAGGTCGAGGTCAAGCCTGCCGCGAACGACCGCGTGATCGATGTTTCTTGGGATGTTGGAGAGAAACTCGTTGGTAAGCTCAATGAGCTTGTCCTTGTCCGGACTCTTTTTGTTCACAATCTTCTCGAGAGCGTCAAGCAGATCGGCACCGGTGTCAAGTTGGGTGTCACTAAGGTTGCCGAGGGGTGCCGAGTCACTGACGCCGGCGGCAGAGCTGAGGCCGGCTTTGATTGCCTTGCCGGTGGCGGTGTACATCATCCGCAGCAGGCCTTCCACTTCTGGGTGGAAGGTGCGGGTGGATACCACCTTCTTGACGGCCTTTTCCGTCACCTCGACGCCGTGCTTTTTGGCCTTGGCGACTTCATCGTGTTGGCTGCGCATCTCAAGGCGACGGTAGCCTTTGCTCATTTTTGCGCTGATCTTAGATTCAAAGATCCGCTTGGCAGCATCGAGGGTCGAAGCCGTCTCTACCTTGGTCTGCCCGGTTTGGCCAACGCGGCCGTAGTTGAAGACAATCTTGAAGCCACCTGCGGCTTCGAGGATTTGCGCCTTGTAGTATTTATTGGAGCCCTTGGATGTGGCACCCGTCTTGGCACCCGTGAGATCGGTCCAGTTGAGAATCGCTTCGTCCACAACGCCTTTGGGGAGGTCGGTGTTCGAAGGAGTCACTGCCGTTGGGGTTTGGGATGCCTTCTTCGCCATGGTCTCACCTTTGTCGATGGAAGATGATTTGAAGTCGCAGGAGTATGCATGGTCCCTGATGGCAAAACAACGGTTACGCCGATGGGGCGATGGGGCGATGGGGCGATGGGGCCGATGGTCTTTGTGGGCCCGGTGGTCTTGGCATTGGGTCCATACGGGGCCATATTTGCGGTCAATGAGAGGAGTCCCTGATGGCCATTGAAACCACAGTTACCTGGCGCGATGAGATGACATTTGATGCGAAGCTCGGCGGACACGAAATCACGATGGACGTTGGGACGAAATTTGGCGGGCGCGATCTCGGACCGAGTCCCAAAAGCCTTCTGCTCCCAGCCTTGGCTGGTTGTACTGGTATGGACGTTGTGTCGATGCTGAAGAAGATGCGCGTTGAGCTTTCTTGTTTCACTCTCGATGTGCGAGCGGAGGTGACCGACGATAACCCCAAGGTCTTCAAGCTGATCCACATCGTGTACAATTTCAGTGGCAAAGATCTCGACCGTTCCAAGATAGAGCGGGCCGTTGAGCTGTCTCAGAAGACCTATTGCGGTGTCAGCGCCATGCTCGGCAAGACGGCCGAGATAAGTTACGAAATCAACATCTCAGATTAGCTAGATACAGTTTGGATGCATATGTTTCCCGGCAGCGTGGGTGTCTGCTGGCCCAGCGGTCAGGATGCAGATAGGATGCGTCCTCCATGACTGAACAAGAACTTGCCAACACGCCCAATGTGGTCGGAGTTGTCGGGGCCGATCATGAGGTCCTGTTACGTGCGCTCACAGGTGCGGCGAAGGTGCTCACGTCGACTTTGCACATTGATGAGGTCCTCGACTCGATCATGAAGCTGGTTGCTGAGCTTCTTGGGCCGGAGAATTGGTCGCTGATGCTCCTCGACGAGGAGCGATCGGAGCTCTACTTCGAAATCATCGTCGGTGATGCTGCTGACTCTATCAAGAAGATGCGTCTCCCGATTGGCGAAGGCATCGCTGGCTGGGTCGCAGACAAAAAGGAAGCGGTGGTGGTGCCGCGGGTCGCCGATGACCCCCGCTTCTGCAAGCGGATGGACGAAGCCAGTGATTTCCAAACAGAGAGCATTATGGCGGCTCCGTTGTTGTTTGCGGATCGAGTCTTGGGAGTCATTGAGGTCGTGTCCAGCGGCGAAGAGAGACGCTTTGGTGTCGAGGACTTGGCTGTTTTGGAGCTCTTCGCTGACTTTGCTGCGATTGCCATCAACAATGCACGCAACTTTCAAACGATCGAAGACCTCACGCTTACCGATGAGTGGACTTCGCTCCACAACGCTCGTTTTTTGTATCGCAGCCTTGCCGAGGAGGTGGAGCGGGCTGAGCGTTATCACCACCCCGTGTCGCTGTTGTTCATCGATCTCGATCACTTCAAGACGGTCAATGACACCCGCGGTCATGCTGTGGGATCTCAGGTTCTCAAAGAGGTGGCAGAGGTGTTGTGGACAGTCGTCCGCAATACTGACCGACCCGTGCGCTACGGTGGCGACGAGTTTGTCATTATCATGCCAGAAACAGACAAAGACGGCGCGCACATTCTCGGTGACCGGATTCGTCAAACAATTGCGACCAAGGCGTTCGCTGTGCACAACGGTGTGACCGCCCGGATCACGGCGAGCATGGGAGTGGCGACCTTTCCGGACGATGCAAAAAACAGCAACGACCTTCTCGGCGCGGCTGATCGCGCCATGTATGCTGGTAAAGCGGCAGGGCGAAATGCCATCGTTGACGCAGGCGACACACCGAAATCCTAGCTGGGACCGCCCAATGGACCCAACGTCTCAACACTGATCGTCATCGTTCAATGGTGAGAGGATGGCAGGAGTACTAGGTGACAGAGATCATTAACCCTTCTTTGGATCTATTCGCAGAGATCGAGCGCCTCAAACGCGAACAGAATGCGGTGATCTTAGCGCATTACTACCAAGAGCCAGATATTCAGGATATCGCCGATGTGCTCGGTGATTCACTGGCGTTGGCCCGCAAAGCTCAAGACACGGACGCCGATGTTATTGTGTTGTGCGGCGTCCATTTTATGGCGGAGACTGCCAAGATACTCAACCCCACGAAGAAAGTGGTGGTGCCTGACATGAACGCCGGGTGCTCGCTGGCAGACAGTTGCAAGCCTGAAGATCTAGCCAAGCTCAAGGCTGAAAATCCCAAGCATGTGGTGGTGTCCTATGTTAACACCACAGCAGCAGTCAAAGCGCTCTCTGACTATTGTTGCACTTCGAGCAACGCCACCGCGGTGGTCGCGAGCATTCCCAAGGACAAGCCAATTATTTTCGCGCCAGACGTCAATCTCGGGCGATACGTTCAAGAACAGACTGGGCGCGATATGCTGCTGTGGCAGGGGACCTGCGTCGTGCATGAGACCTTCAATGAGAAGTACGTACTCGACCTGCTCGCCAAGAACCCCAGAAGTGAGCTCATTGCCCATCCAGAATGTGAGCCGCCGATCCTCCGGCATGCGCATTTTATTGGGTCAACCAAGAAGCTACTCGACTACACAAAATCGAGTGCAGCCACGGTTTTCGTCGTCGCCACCGAATCGGGGATCTTGCACGCGATGCGCAAAGGTGCCCCCGAGAAGACGTTTTTTGAAGCGGCACCGAGCCGGGACAAAGATCCGACATGCGGTTGCAGCACTTGTCCGTATATGAAGCTCAATACCCTCGAGAAGGTTTTTCTCTGTTTGCGTGATCTGAAACCGGAGGTCGTCTTGGACGAACAACTTCGGCTTGCGGCTCTGCGACCGATCGAGCGCATGGTGGCAATCGGTTGAGCCTGACCCTGGTGACGGGTGGGGCCCAAGACCCAGGCCTAGCTAGTTCTCGCCGAGAAAACGATTCTTGAGGCTACGCAGTCTCGCTTCGATCTCGGCAATATCCTCCGATGAGGCAATCGCCCGGCGACGCTTGGGAGCGAGCGGGTCGAATCCAGCATTCATCGGTGTGCGCAACAAGAGGGCACGCAAGAGCTCTTTGTCGAGGCGATCTCGGCTGTAGTCGTCTTTCTCTGTGTCAGGTTCCGCGAGCCATTGTGTTACCGCAGAGATCTGTGTGAGAGCCACGCTTTCCGCGCGCAGAGGCAGCGCCGTCTGATGACCGTGGCGGAAGATGTCACGCAGCGCCCAATCATGGAGAAGCAGGGCGGCATCTTGGGCAGCTTGTTCGCCGCCGGGATACTCGAGGGGCTTCGCCGCCGACAGCAGTGTTTCCAATCCCAAAGAGAGAGTGCCGCAGACTCGCTCGGCGATCTCTGCCACATGAACGATGTCACGTGGGGACTCGCCATAGGCGACCAACGCAGCGTTGACAAGATAGACGATATCGCTCTCGATCGCAGTGAGCGCAGCCTCGTCACTGATGCGTCCGAGAGCGCGTGTGAACAGTGAGCTCCGCTTGAAGGGCTCCGCGTACAGTGCCGGCAGGCTCGTTGGTATCGGATCGATCTTCCTTTGATTGGCAGGGGGGACCGAGGGAGGTACGGCGAATATCGCTTGCGCTTCGATGAGCGGTGGAAAACCTAGGTCTTGAAGTCGACCGCTGCGAAAATGAAGCGCCTGCTCTTCAAGCTCGTTCACTTGCTCCCATTTGGCGGCCATCAGCAAAGCAAAAGTCCCGTCGAGATCCATCCCGTAAAGAGTCTCAATGAGGGTGAAGACATTGATCTCTCTGTTTTCCGCGTCGATAGCGTCGAGAACAAAATATGTATCGGGTGTGTACTTGCGGGGAACGTTTGGCTTGGCTTCGGGGACGTTGTCCTCGTCACGGGCGTCGTGGATTTCCACGCTCGCGGCGATGAAAAGAACTTGCAAGTCCTCCACAAGGGCGTTGAAGGCCTCGGCGAGGCTCGCAGGTCCTTGTTCAGAAAAAGCGGCCAGCCAGGCGTCGAGCTCGACGGGATCTGGCCGATCGCCATTCCAACAGTCCAGGTCGACAAATGTCTGTAGTTGTAGCCCCGTCGCGGCATGCAAGATGGGCATGGCCTCTTCAATGCCGAGCTCCTTGACGATGAAGTAGGCCTCAAGCGGTTCTAGGGCCTCTACCTCCTGCCGAAGCTGGTTCGACTCGAGGAGAGTTTTGCCGCGGCGTGCAAGAGCACGGGACACATCCGCGCGGAAGCGCGAAAGCTTGACGGGCGCGTCAGTCACGGCGATGTCTTTGCGATCTCAGGTGGCTTGCTCTGGTTGCGGTGCACCGTTAGGGGCTTCACCGATCGCAGAATTATCCTCAGCGAACTCATCGGCATCGGAGTCATCGGTCGAATGCTGCTCAGTCGCCCTGGCCGCGAGCCCATCGCGATTGTATTTCTGCCGTTCGTTTTGACTCTCCCGAGGAGGAGGCGGCTTCACCTCGCCCTTGAGCACTGCGAGCTCGCTAATGGCATCATAGTACTGTCGTCCCATGGCGTGGACCTTGTCCTCGAGTACCTCCACCTTGCCGGTGGAGATGAGATCGACACGCCGTAGGCTCTCGACCCTCCTGCGCAAGGTCTTGAGCTCGTTGCGGGCGGTTCCCAAGGCCTTGCGTTCCCTGTCGAGGGCTTCCGCAAGGTGGGCGTTGTCGCCCTCGAGTCGGGCCAACTTGCGCGCCGCCTCTGAGTCGTCTGCCTGAGGTGTCATTGATTCTTCTTCCTCGGGTTCCGGTGTGGGCTCTTCTTGTCTCACGGGCTCTGGGGTGGGTTTCTGGGGCTCGGGCGCATCACCTTTGTCGGTGAAGGCGACGCGGGCTTTCCTGGCATTTGCGAGTTCATCGGCTTGTTGCCGCAGGTCTGCGCGGACCTGTTTGCTTTCCTGCTGTGCGGCGTGAGTCTTTTTGCGTTGGTTGGCGAGATCCCGTTTGAGCTCCTCAATGGTCTCTCGCTTGCTGTCCAGAGTCTTGGCCTGCTTGCGCTCTTTCTCAGCGAGGCTACGTTGTGCGGCTTTTGCCTCATCGTTTTCGCTCGCAAGCGCCGCGAGCTTTCTCTGGTTGGCGCGCAGTTGCACGATGACCCACGCCAAGCCGATACATGCCGCGATTGTGCAGATGATTAGGGCGACGGCCCAACCTGGCATCGCGTCACTGGGTGCACCCTGCCCAACGGCGAGGGTTCCAAAAAAGTTTGCGAGCGTCATGATTTATCTTTCTACAAAAGAGGTCGCCAATTTGCAGGTCCTACCTCAGCCCGTGGCTGTCACGGGGCAAAAGGGACTTTTGCCTCGCCCACCGATGAAGTGTCAAGCGGGCAAATGACTAAAACCCATTCGTCAAAGCCCCGATCTCACCACCATCTCGCCAACCGCAGCACCGAGGGTGGCTGGTAATGCTTTCTCGCCCTCTGGGCCGGTCTTGTTGGTTCTCGCCAGGACTCGGCCCTTGTTTACGTCCATGAGCTTGAGGGTCACGATCGGTTGCCCCCCGACGATGGCAATTTTGCCAGCAGTGAGATAATCGACGCCAAGTGCGCCACCAATCTCGGCAATGCACGTCGCGTCGTCGCAGCCCACCGCCTCCTTGGTTTTCTCGAAACCAATCATGGCGTTGATATCCTCGGGGCCAATGGCCTCAAAGCCAGCTTGCTGCAGCTCTGACAGAAATATTTCGTCGATGACTGCGGCCAGATTTTCGTCCAGACCCATCGTGTGCAGAGGCATGGCGGCGCATTTGACGCCAACATGTTTGAGCTTGGCGCGGGTTTGATTGACGCTGGGTGCTTGGGCCAAGACCGGCGTTGTCGCCGCAGTCAGTGTGGCGTTCACTTCGTCGCGGTCCAGGGTGAACCAGGCACCTGTGGCAAGATCGATGAGTCCCGGCCACAATCCCAAAGCGATGTCAAGGACCACCCAGCCGGCGCTGAGGCGATTGGATATCATCAGAGATTGGGTTTCGTAACCCGTTTTTCTAATCTCGACGGCGTGACTGGTCTCTGCCTTGAGCTCGAGCTCCAGAGGTGTGTGTCCCGCCGGTCGACCATCAACATGCACCTCGGCCCCGGGAGGCTGCGATTCGAACCTGACATCGCGCATGCTTCCCCTAAACACCGTGGCACACCCAGCCAATTGGCACGCCGCCCAGAGAAAGGCGGTCGTGGCAAAGATAGATGCACGCATTGTTGGATCCCTTCTACTGGGGTGCCTGTTTGAATCAGTTTCGAGCAAATCGTTCGTGTCGTTATACCAGTGGAACGCTGGCCATTCCACTGCCAAAGGGGGCGGACACCAAAGAAGATCTGATTTCAAAGGGGATCTGACGTGGTGCTCGTCACAATCTGTGGGCAAATCGAGTAGCCTCTTCAGTTGACCTCGGCGGCATTTCGCGCTGCAATCCCCCCATGAAGACAAATCCCTTGGTGTTCGCCGTCGCGCACCTGTCCCAAGCCCTCGATCGAAAGATTCGTTTTGAGGTGAGTGAGGATACAGCAGATGGCGAGCAGTGACGACGACGGCCACGGCCGCGGCCCCCTGGAGGAAATGGGTGAAAGCACGACCGACGAGGACGTGCTCGGGGATGAGCTTCTGCTCGATGATGAGGTGTGTGCTCCGCGCCCTTTTGGTGAGGTGAGCGACATCACCACCGATCCCCTGTTCGACGATGCGACAGGATCGGAGGTCGATCTCGCAGGCAACGTCGCTGATGTGTGGCAGGACGATACCGGCGCTGCGCTTGAGCAGGATGAGGATGAGACCACTATCATCGATGGCAACATCGGTGAGAGGATGCAGCCGAGCGACGAGGAGCAGGGCATCGATGGACTCGGACCGGCTTTTCCCGATGGAGACGAGACCATTGCGCCCCCTGGCACAGTCAAGAACGCCGCCACAAATGAAATGCCGACTTCGGCTACACCGGGGCCCGCCTTTGTCACCGCGGATGTACCCAACGTTTGTCCACCCGATCCCGACGAGTGGGACGGTGTCGAAGACAGCATCGGGGGTTGGAACCGCACGGATTCTCAGGTTGCTGTCGAGCCGCAACATCAGGACAACGAATATTCTCGGCGTAATACCGGCGTTTATGATGTTGGCGAATTGCGCAAGGACGAGCTCGCCCGCCTCGTGTGCATTGCGGGTGCTGATGCTGGGCGCGAGTTTCCCGTTGGTGAACGCGAAATCGGTATTGGCCGGATTGAGACTAACGATGTCGCCCTAAATGACCACTCCGTCTCCCGCGAGCATGCACGGTTGATCCACAGCGGTGACGACTTTGCGCTCATCGATTTGCGTTCGGCCAATGGCTCCTTCGTCAACGGTGTCAGGATTGATCGCGCCAAGGTCAAAAGTGGCGACGAGATTGGTATCGGCAACGTGCGCATGCGCTTCATCGAGATCGGTGACGTGTTCAAGCCGGTCGATGCTGGCGGTGCCCCCGTCTTGCCGGGTGCGCGGGTAGGTCCCTGGCAGCGACTACGGCGGAGTCCTCAGTTTGGCAGTATTGCTATCAGTGCCGGGATGCTGTTGGTAACCCTGATCGTTACTGCAGCCGTTCTATCTGCGCGGGGCGGTGATGGTATTGCCCGGCCACAGAGTGACACAATTTTTCAGTACTACCTGCAAGGCGTCGAGGCGTTCAAGAAACACCAATGGGTCGAGGCGGAGGGGCTGTTTGCTATCTTGCTGGGCCTCGATCCGGAGAACAACCGGGCGCAGCAGTACCTTTCTGAAATCGATCGAGAGAGACGGCTAGAAGGGCAACTCGCTGCCGTGCAGGCTGCCCGGGAGAGTGGAGACTTGGCCACCGCGTACGCCCAGGCCTCGTCCATCGTCGATTCGGTGTTCACTTCAGATGCCCGGGGCATGATGCGCGACATCGACGCTGAGCTCGACGCGCGTGTCACCCGTGCGCGGATGACCCTCGACGCTGGCAAGGCACAGGAGGCTCTCGAGTTGTTGCAGAGCGTCGATACCGTGCGGCCGGGACGTCCAGATGTGTTGGGTCTGCGCGACCGTTCGACGCGTGCCCTCGGTGGAGCATTGCCGGAGGTGGGGCAGTCGCCAGCGCCGGATCCCAGTCGTTCGACAGGCTCCGAACCACGGGTCCGCACGAACGCAATTCGGCCGAGCGGCGCAGGCCCTGTCGGCGAGGCCGCATCTCTGTTTGGTGACACCAAGGTCAAAGAAGCCCTGGCGTTGTTGACCGGTGACGACCGTGACGAGCAGAACCTGCGCGCAAAGATCGAGAAATTCCAGCAGATCTATGGCGATGCGCTCCAACAACATCGAGCCAAGCAGACGCAACCGGCCATCAAGGCACTCAAGCAAGCCAAGGCATTCGAAGCTAAGATCACCGGTGGTCGCTCCAAGATGGCGGGTGAAATCAACCGCAAGCTCGCCGACATGTATTACCTCATGGGTGTGACGCCGCTGAGCATGGGTCAGTATGCCGAGGCCTACAAGCATTTTAGGGCAGCCGATGCCGTAGATCCTGAGCACAAGCTTACCCGCCGTGGCTTGGAGGAACTCGCTGGCAAAGCAGAGGAAATTTACAAGGATGGGTACCGTTACAAGGATCTCGATCCGAAAAAGGCACGCGACCTTTGGAATGTGGTTCTGAAGATTGTTCCCCCGAGCAACGAATACCACCGCAAAGCGAAGGAGTGGCTCGATTCGATGTGAGAGACGCGAGCCGTTTCACTCACTGAATAGGACTTGAGGAGCTCGGCACAGGTCAACGCGCGAATGCCGGGATTGTTGACGTCGGGTGCGATGGGCAGGGTGCTGCGCACGTCAGCCATGGTGACTTGGATAGGCGCTCCCGCGGGGCTTCGCAACACCAGAGGAAGGAGCTCTGTGATGGCGATTGCCATCACGGTCTAGCAACCGAGACATGAATTTTCGTCAAACAGCAATGATTTCAAGATCCATCGCTGGCATGAGATATGCTTTGCATGGGTGCGGAGGAGAAAACCAATGCGATATCCCGTGATGGCCGTCTTGTGGGCAATAACAATGATTTGCGGATGTAACTCGATCGAGCAGACTTCTTCCCTCAGTGAGTGCGGAGGTTTTGATTCAACCAAGGGTGCCCTCACCGCAGATGGGGAAGAGGAACCAGCCTATTGCGACGCTGAGGTTCTGCTTTGGGAGTACGAGTCGGGCAAACTCAGCCTCACCAATGCCCGTGTGTCGCTCAATTGCTGCGGTGAACACAGCATCAGTATTGAAGAGGAGGACGAAGGTGAGTACCTCGTCAGCGAGGTCGACGATCCCGAGTCCAGCTTCCTCGGCGGGGGGGCCCGCTGCAGCTGCATGTGTGTTTTCGACTTCCGCATCGAAGCCAACGACATGCCAGAGCGCACGATCCATCTAAACCTTGAGCGCGACGTCACCGACAGCGATGAAGGCAACCAATCCATCTGGCAAGGGGACATCGATCTCACCGAAGGCAACGGTCGTATCGTCATCGACGAGACCGCGAGCTTCGAATGTGAACCGCTGTAGCTGTAGTTTTTGAAGAATGCGCACGCGCAAGAATCCGTGTCGGTATCTGTGGAGTTTGCGAATGAGCTTTGCACCGATTGCCACGTCGGCGAGGGCTGTTCCTCGCCGGTTCGGGTCATCCTGCCGCCGTTTTTTCCTCATCGCGGTGATACCTATGCTCGCCGGCTGTGTTGTGAACAACGACGTTCGTTCCATCGCTGGCGACCCACCCGGTGGTGATTACTTCTGGGGCGACGGCACAGTCGGTGACACCGGTCCGATGTCGGATTTCCCTACACGAGTGCCAGAAGCTCGCTCCGTGCCAATCGTCGGGGGCGTCGGGACGGACGTCGTCTTAGACTGGGATCACGTGTGCCGCATTGGCGATGGCGAGTTGCAGACCGACATC
>Ga0156400_1048_pt2 | contig 25628 bp, 15 predicted proteins | sample RifOxyA3_FD_108044 | JGI IMG/M metagenome (GOLD analysis project Ga0156400, IMG submission 108044) | Deltaproteobacteria bacterium RIFOXYA12_FULL_58_15
GGGTCTGCTGCGAGCCTCTCTCCAAGCCCCCATTGGACGCAGAGCATCTGCCGCCGGGGAAACGTGTTGTCCACAGTGCTGAGCTCGCATACGCTCGTGCACGTTGCACACTGGTAGCACCTAGTTGCCGTCTCCCCCCCACGGCTGAAGATCTCTTTTCGTAGGTCCGAAGATGGGACCAATGCATTGCTCGAGGCCATCCCTGCCGTCCTCCGTTAGAAACCCTTGAAGGGGTTCGCACCCACGTCATCAATGGTCGACGCGAACGACTCGAAGATCTCAGGTATCTTCTCGAAATCGTTGCGTCCGATCTCATGAATCTGTACGCGCTCTGGCTCGAGGGACAGCCGTTGGAGGGTCTCTTGGACATTGGTCATGCGCGTGTTGCACAACTCAGAGCCACGGATGTAGTGGCACTGATAGTCATCACCATGCTTGCAGCCAATCATCAAGACACCATCGAGACCGCTGGAGAGCGAATCGGCGATCCACACCGTGTTGATGGCACCAAGGCAACGTACGGGAATCACACGAATCCAAGGATTCCACTTGAAGCCGCGCGCTGCAGCCTCATCCAACGCGGGCATTGCGTCGTTCTCGCACAAGAAGGCGATCATCCGCGGTTTCTCTTCGTCCTCCTCCGGGATCTCCATCGCCTTGATTGCCGAAGCGATTCCATCCACCGAGTAATCGGGGAATGAGATGATCCGCTCTGGGCAAGACCCGAGGCAAATGCCACAGCGACGGCAACGCAACTTGTTGTACTCAGGCGTGCCCTTGACGTCTTCGTTAAGGGTTCCGAACGGACACTCTTCTGTGCAACGCTTGCATTGGGTGCAACGCTGCAAAAAGAACTCGGCCACGCCGATGTCGCCAGCGCGTGGATGCACAGCCTCGCCGCGCTGGGCCATGTTCGTCACTTGAACCGCTTTCATGGCAGCCCCGTAGCCGTCTTCAATGGCCTGGGCTGGATCCATGGGCGCGTGCACCGCACCGGCTGAATAGATACCGGTTCGCCGTGTCTCATAGGGGAAACAGATGTAGTGCGAATCGGGAAACCCGTACTTGAGGACCGGCATATCCGGGCCTTGGCGATAGGTAAGATTGAGGATCTCAGTGCCTTCGTGCTCACTGAATTGGTCGAGAATTTCTTGTGCCGCCTTGACCTGAGATTCCGACTCGTTGGCCGCAATGCGTTTCTTCGAATCGACAACCTTGCGAATCGACTCACCATCGGCCGAGTTCGGACAGGTACCGACAGCCAACACCACGATGTCAGCCTCCAGCACCAGGTCATCGCCGAGAAGGCTTTCCTTGATCCCCACCGTGAGCTTGCCGCCCAGAGTGGTTACCTTATCGACAATGCCACGGGTGAATAGCGAGTTGGGTTGCTCTTGCACTCCCTTATAGAAGTGTTCGAGCTGCCCGGGGGCACGCAAGTCCCGATAGACCACAGCGCACTCGACTTCGGGATTCTTCTGGTGAATCGTCGCGACCTGTCGCAACGTCGCCGCACAACACTCCGAAGAACAATAGGGCAAATGATTCTCGTCGCGAGAACCCGCACACTGGACAAACAGCACGCGACCCGGCTTTTTGCCATTCGAGGGTCGGGCCAACTTGCCCTGCATCAGCTGCGCTTCGAGCTCTTGGGTCGTCACCACGTCGGGGGACTGACCATAACCGAGGTGACCGAGCTTGGTCGCATCGTAGGGCCTGCCACCCGTTGCTTGAACGATGGAGCCAACCTTGAACTTCTCGCCGTTTTTCAGCTCAACCGCAAATTGCCCCGGTTGGCCATCGATTCTCTTGGTGGTTGTGCCGGTGTAGATCTTGATATTGCTGTCGTTTTGAACTTCTCGAACAGCGGCGGCAATGGGATTGTCGTGAATTCGGTCATAGGGTGGCACTTCCGGTACCGCCGCCTTGACACCATTGAGATATCCCCCAAGCACGTCAGCCTTCTCGATGAGAACGACTGGATTGCCCAAACCGGATGCTGCCTTGGCAGCGGTCAGGCCCGCGAGGCCTCCACCAACCACCAACACCGTCGTGTCAACTTCTTCGGTGAGCCTAACTGGCAGAGTCATCTTCGAGCACTTGGCCACGCCCATGCGCACCAAGTCCTCGCCGAGCATCTGTGTGTCCTCTTCCCCATGGGGGTGAGTCCACGCCACCTGCTCGCGCAAGCTGATCCGCTCCACCGAAATCTTGCTCAGATCAAACTTGAAGGTGTCGACCATGTATCGGTTGGAGCACGCGGCCAAAGCGACACCGTCGACATCACCACTCTCAATCGCTTTGTTGATCAGAGCGACGCCCTCTTCGGAGCAAAGACACTCGTGCTTCTCAAACGACACCGAGCCGTGCTCGCTGCCAGCCGCTTCCAGCTTGTCAACGTCAATGGCTTTGCCAATATCACAACCCGTGCAAACAAATAGGCCTACCTTGCCCATCACGCACTCCTTCCTACAGCAGCCGATGCAATGATGGCCTTGGCGGCGGCACCGGTGGCGTCTCGCACCGAAGCAGCAACATCCTCTGGGCGGCGTGCGACACCGGCCGCGAAGAGCCCTTTCTGCACATCGTCGACAACGAAACCATCGCCATCAACACTCAAATCAAAACCAATGCCATCGGTGACGTTGGGCTGCATTCCGGTGGCCAGAACCACCAGGTCCGCGTCTTCTTCCAGCAACTTGTTGTTCTCCACGTCCTCGACGCGAAGCTTCAAGGCACCGCCCACCTTCTCGATTTTGCCCACCTTGCCCTTGACGAGCTTGACGCCATCCATCCCAGCAACTCGGGTCAACATGTCCTCGTTGCGCCCAGGGGTGCGACGGTCAATGTAATAGATGGTAACTTCTGACTCGGGGATCTGCTCACGCACATAAATCGCTTGTTTGAGCGATGCGAGGCAACAAACCGCCGAACAATAGGGCAGATGATTGTGGTCACGAGACCCGGCACACTGGACAAATGCGACCTTCTTCGGCGCTTCCTTGTTTGACGGCCGTAGAATCTTGCCTGCGGTGGGACCCGCGGACGCAGCCATGCGCTCGAGCTCGACGTTGGAAACAACGTCCTCGAGAACATCGCCACCGAGCTCGACAAGATTCTTCTTCGGATATGGCTTCCACCCAGTCGCGACGACCATGGAACCGACCTGGAAAGTTTCTTCGGTCTCTTTGGCGTCGAGATCGATGGCCTTGAAAGCACAAGCCTCAACACATTTTTTGCAGCCACTCGGACATGCTTTGCGATCGAGGGTGTACAGTCGTGGCCACGCGTCTGCGTGTGGCATCCGCACAGCCGGAACCTCAGCCAGGTCCATATTGAACGAGTCTTTGACCTTCGCAGGGCAAACCTTTGAGCATTCGCCGCAAGCCGTGCAGCTCGCCTTGACATACTCCGGCGCCTTTTTAACCGTGACCTTCCAACCCGAGCCCACAGACTCGGCTTTGGCAACGGTGGCATTCACGAGAACGCGAAGGCGCGGGTTCTTTTCCATACGACGGGTATTGATTTCCATCCCACAGCTGGGAGGGCACATCTTGGGGAAGTAGTTGTGATTGCGAAGAACGCGGCCGCCCACTGACGGCTCCCGCTCCACCAAGATGACTTCACGGCCGGCCTCTGCTGCTTCGAGCGAAGTGGTGATGCCAGCAATACCCGCCCCGATCACCATCAAGGGCTGGTTCGAGGAGCTCATTTCTTCCTCCGGGATTTGGGTGCGTCTTCTCGCACCTTGATAATAGGTTCCTGAAACAAAGAATATCGCAGCCAACGTGAACCGAACTTCAACAGCTCAACATCGTCGGTGCGCAATTTCTCAACAAGTTCCTCTTCGATGTCGAAACGTTCGAGAAAGGAGCTATTGAATATAAATCGTTTAAATGTATCGAGGTCATAGGAGCACATGAAGAACATTTCCATGCCCGAGGGGTTCAGGTGGCGAATGCCGCCGATGAACCATGGATGGCTATGGATTTCGCGGTGACATTTTTCGAGGTCCTCGTGCTCTACCACGCCTTGGTCGCGGCGCCATTTTTCGACCGTCCACTTCGTCGCCGCGCCATGCCCCTTGCAGAAGTCGTCTTCTAGTAAGAAGTAGATTGGTTCCGGTTCTTCGTCTCCAGCGCGAGCTGGCGGTACCGCCATAGCTATCGGGTACATGCGGCAGGCCCAAGGTCGGTCTTCGTAGACTCCGCAGCCTTTGTCGGTCAAAAATGGGCAAGCCTTCTCCTCTGTCTTGCTCATCTTCATCATCAGCACCGGTAGCTGCAGCTCTTTGGTTATCGGCTTGAGCGTGTGCTGTCCGATAAACTCCGTGGTCGACATCTTCAAACGTCGCGAAAGCCTCAACACGTCCACGGGCGTGAGGATAATGTTCACATCATGGCAACAGGTATTGAAACACGGCAGACCCGCGTGACAACCAAAGCTAAGCTCATCTTCGGCTTTCAGTTGCCGTTTGCCTGCGAAGGGTGCGGGTATCGCGCTCTCCTTCTTCGACCCGGCTCCCATCATGTGATCATTGGTCGTCACGTATCTCTCCGATTCGCCCCCTATTGGTGTTACCTGTTTTTCTTGCTGGTCTTCCTCGGTCCGCCGGTCTTCTTCGTCCCAGCTTTCCTCCCGACCAACTTCTTCTTGCTGGCCTTCCCCGCTCCAGCAGTCTTCTTCTTGCCAGCCTTCTTGGTGGTCTTCTTCTTGCCAGCTTTCTTGGTGGTCTTCTTCTTGCCAGCTTTCTTGGTGGTCTTCTTCGTGCCAGCTTTCTTCTTGCCAGTCCTCCCCGCTCCAGCAGTGGTCACATCAGCGGCCTTCACTGCGGTGGTCATCACCACCTCGTCTTCAGCATGCAGATCGACAATGCGATCGCGCAGTGCTGCGGCGGACCAAACGGGCAGCGGACTCGACACGCCGCTCTTGGGCTCGACACGGTAGCGGTAAGAGGCCTTTGCCTCATACTGTTCCATCATCCAGTCCCACCCCTCAACGAAATAGGTGCACTCGTCGTTGAAACAAGCCCAGTGGACCTTACGGTCGTAATTGGTTTCGTCAGGGAGTCGAACTCCCTGCAGATGGGCACCGCAGTGTGGACACGTCGCGGTGGAAGCAGGAAGTGACATCTTAATGGAACCTTGAAATCGTTGTCCCAAATTGATTCTGGGACCGTCAACCTCGTTGAGCCAGAAAAAACCTGACCCCTACGAGTAATTGGCCCCAGACACGACAAGCGCATCTGGGGCCCCTTACATTACGTCAGCCAATCAAACGGTTCTCACTTGGAGATCCGAACGATCGGAACCTTCTTCATTTCCCACTCACCACTCTTGGGATCCATCTTGCAGTTCACGAACACTTCCCAATCTTTGTCCATCTTGGGCTTGTCGGAACGGAAGTAGTAACCCGGCCACCGTGTCTCTTGGCGGAAGAGGATAGTGCGAACGTGGGCTTCAGCTTGGTACATGCGATGGGTATTCTCCCAAGCGCGCATCAAGTCGTGAAGATCCTTGGCACCCAACTTCGCCGAGTCTTCCTTCAACATGGCCAACAACTCGAGGGCACGCTTGAGGTTTCTCTCGGAGGTGGTGAACTGAGCAGTCACGCCGCCAGCATACTCGTCCATGATCTTCTGCATACGCATACGGAACATGTTCGGCATGATGTAGCCGGGGTTGACGTCTGCTTGTGTCGACAGCCCCTGATTGTCCGCATAGGTCTTCAGCGGCCGGATAACGAGGTCCTTGAGGGCCTGGATTGCGGCTGCATCATACTTGGCCTTTGCAGGCTTCTCATTGACGATGTAACGAATCGCACTCTTGGCAGCAATGCGACCCTCTGCATGGGAGCCCGAGGAGAACTTGTGCGAAGAGGCGCCCGAGGCGTCGCCAGCGCAGAACAAGCCCTTGGCCGTAGACATATTCTCATAGCCCCAGAAGTATTCCTTCGGAGCGAGATCTTTGGGACCCGAAACCCAGGCACCAGATGCACCAGAGTGCGAACCGATGAAATATGGCTCGGCGGCTGCGATTTCAGAGGCTTTCTTCTCGGGCTCGGTGTCCGTCGCGGCCCAGAGGATGGCTTGGGAGATCGTCATGTCGAGGAAGTCTTCCCACGCCTCGTTCTCGAGCTCCTTCATCTTCTTCTTGTAGGCCTTCTCGTCCGTCGTTTCCTTGGCGATCGCCTGAATCGCTTCCTCGGTGCGCATGTAGATGGGGCCCTTGCCCTCCATGACGTCGAGCATCATGAGCCAGTTACGCAGGTTGGCCGGGACCGGCTTAACCTTGCCGTAGGGGGCCCACTTCTCGAGCTCAGAAGCGCGGGTCTGCATGTAGTTCTCGTCCAACGCGTTTGTCGCGCGGGCCTTGAACAGCAGGAACCATGCACCGACTGGGCCGTACGCATCTTTGAAGCGGACGGGAATGAAACGAACTTCCTGGCAGGTCAGCTCAGCGCCGGCTTGCAAGGTGAAGTAAGTCGAGGCACCGGAGTTGAACGGTGGGTACCAGGCGCGGCCAGCGCCTTCACCGGAAGATCGGGGCTTGAACACGCCAACGGCGCCGCCCATTGCGCAAAGCACTGCGCGGGCTTTGAATACGTAGAACTTGTTCTCGCGAACGGAGAAGCCAACGGCTCCCACGCAGCGATCGCCGTCCATCAGAGGCTCGGTGATGAACACACGCTCATAGATATTGTCTTTGCCGAGGGCGTTCTTGGCTGCCTCAGCAACGATGATCTTGTAGGACTCACCGTTGATCATGAGCTGCCAACGACCTTCATGCACGTAGCCGCCGTCCTTGTCTTTCCAGATCGGCAGGCCCCACTTCTCATAGAGATGGACAGTGGAGTCCACGTGACGGGCGATGCTAGCCACGAGGTCTTCACGGGTAACGCCCATGAGGTCGTTACGCACGTAGTCCAAGTAATCCTGCATGGTGTTTTGGCCATCTTTGAGGCCAACGTACTGGTTGATGGCGGAAAGGCCCATGGCCACCGCGCCTGAGCGGTCCATCGCCGCTTTGTCGACCAGCGTCACTTTGAGGTTGTTCTTCTTGGCCCAGTGAGCGGCTTCGACAGCAGCGCCGCACGCTGCCATACCACCACCACAAATCAAAAGGTCAGTCTCGACTTCTACGGTTGTAAAGTCGGCCATGTCATATCCTCCTGAAGATGCAAGCTCTTCGTGCTCACATTCTTGTTCCTAAGTTGGGTTTACTTGCTCCACACGCTGTCCATACCGAGACTTTGCGGCTCTGTGTAAAGAGTCGGCCCGTCGAGATCGGGATTGGTATCCCAACCGCCGTTCGGTACAGCCTTGCCTTCCGGCGTGGTCCGAATCGGGAACTTGAAGCGTTTGACCATGCCACCACGGAACTTGACGGTCCACATGATGTTGTCGGTGGAGCGCATTGGCACGCAGGACGCGCCCATGGGCACGAAGTCTGCGTAACCGCGGACGTCCATGGCCTGTTGGGGGCAGATCTTGACACAGCACATGCATTCCCAGCATTGATCCGGCTCTTGATTGTAAGCCTTCATCTTGTCCTTATCGAGGACCATAAGATTGTTGGGGCAAATGTACTGACAAGCTGTCTTGTCCTGGGCTTTGCACCCGTCACATTTTTCCGGGTTCACGAAACTCGGCATTCGCTACCTCCTGGCCGAACAGGCCAATAACAGTGAGTGGGGTTCTACTTTTATGATGACGACTCGCCTTGAGACGCTACACATGCTGATCGAACACCTTTTCCCGATAATTCGGATCAGCCACGTACCTGCGTACGGGGTGCGAGTCAAAGCGAATGTTTTGATGTTAGCGATAAAAGGGATTGATAAGGATGCGTGAGATGGATCAGATCCCCTCGGGCTCGGTGCATGCCCGCCACTGACAGGCGTGACTGTGCAATTCGTCAATAAACGCCGATACAGCCCGACTGGTGCCCAAATTCTTCCAGGTGACTAAATGGATTTTTCGTGTCAACGGTGGATCTACTTCGCTACGTGAGAGGTGCCCGTGTTGTTCACCGTCACAGCCGATGTCGGGACTGGTCACCATGTCAGGAAGGAAGGCCACACCGAGATCAACCTCGACCATTTTTTTGACGGTCTCGACGTTGTCAGTGGTGACCACAGGATCCACGCTCACTCCCAGTTTGGCCAGATACTTGCGAATCAAGGCTCCCGTGGGCGTCTCGGCGGAGAGGGCAACAAACTGCGAACCCTTGAGCTCGACTGGCCTTACGGTGACGCGGCCAAAAAACGGATGCGATCGTCCGCACACCAGAGAGACTTTTTCAGTAATCAATACATCCTGTTGCAGACGACGATCGGGACGGGGATCGGCGACGATCGCCAAGTCGAGCTCGTTTGCAAGAAGGGCTTCCAAGATGTCATTGGAATCCCGGTACAAGACCTTGGGCCGAGTGTCCGGATACTTGGCCCGCATCGTCCACAGAACGGGTGGCAGAAAATAGATGCCAATGCTGTTGACTGTCCCTATGCGGATCTCGCCGGCGACACCTTCTGATAGTTCCTGAACTGCCCGCTCGGCCTTGCGCACCGCCTCCATCACCTCTTGCACACGCAGAAAAAGCACCCGGCCCGCCTCCGTCGGGCTCACGCCTCCTGGACGGCGGTGAAACAACGACGTCCCCAACTCCTGCTCGAGCTGCTTGACTTGGTATGAGAGCGCCGGCTGGGTTATATGCAGACGGGTGGTCGCGCGCTTGAACCCGCCCTCTTCGACCACTACTTGGAAACAACGAAGTTGATGGATTTCCAACAGATTCCTCCGACATCATCGGTCGTTGCCTAGAAGGGCACCGCCCGAGCGCCCTCCATAGACCCCGCAAACCAATAAATCAACGGCCCTCGATAGCCCAAGTCATCGACTAGCGACCGGAAATGACCGCCGCCACTACCTCCTCGACAGACACAGAGGGATCGAGCTCGTTCACCCGCGGCCACCCCAACGCGCGAGCGCGTTGTGCAGATTCTGGACTCATGCACCAGGCAATGACTTCCCGGCCCCAGGTCGGCATGTCGCGCTCTTCGTCGAGGGCGTCGGCCTCATCGGCGTTCTTGAGGATCCAACCAGTCAAGGGTAGTGCCCCCATGACCACCCGTCCGGCCGGAGTAATCGGATTGGGGGAATCAATAAGCTCAACTCCCGCAAGCTCCAGAGCTTCACCCAGCTCACCGCCCGGTGAGAAGATGCCAATGCGCTCGCCAAACAGAGGTCGCTCGGAAAACCAAGCGAGACTGTCTGCGTAGCGCACCGTGCGCCCTATGACAAAGAGTGCGGGTGGGTGGATCTCTGCCTCTTTCACCCTGTCCGGCAAATCGGAAATCGTCCCTCTGACAGAGCGCTGCGCCGATGTGGTGCCCCGCTCGATCACCGTCGCGGGCGTAGTCGGATCCATGCCAGCGGCGAGAAGCTGATGAGCCACCTCGGAAAGACTCGCAACCCCCATGTATCCAAGAATCGTCACAGCGGGATCTGACGCGAGCATATCCCAACGCACCTGCGGACCCTTGCTCTTGATCGTTTCGTGCGCCGTGACCATCGTCACGCGTACCGCCTCACGACGTTGGGTCACGGGAATGCCGGCGTAGGCTGGCACCGCAACGCCGGCCGTGACCCCCGGAACGACTTCAAAGGGCACGCGAGCTTCGACCAGCGCCTCAGCCTCTTCGCCGCCCCGACCGAACACGTAGGGATCGCCACCCTTGAGTCGCGCAACCCTCTTGCCTTCACGGCCAAGCCGCACCAGGAGCGCGTTGATTTCCTCCTGCGGCATGGGATGGTGCCCGGCCTCTTTGCCGACGCTGTGGAGCTCGACATGGGCAGGCAGATCACACGGCAAGCAGGTCAACGCCAATCGGTCGTAGACAACCACGTCGGCCCGCAGCATGCGTTGGCGGCCACGCAAGGTCAGCAGCCCTGGGTCACCAGGGCCACCACCTATCAACGAGACAAAACCAACGCCGTCATCTTGCGCGCGGGGCTGGTCGTGGACAACATGCGGTCGAGACGTCACGCCAGTCTTGGGGGCTCCAAGCCAGCTCTCTTCTTCCTCGGGGCTCGGCACCCTGGCGCGAATCGCTTCGGTGTCCACGGTGTTGGCGAAAAATTTGTCGTAGCGTTTTTCCTGCTCGGCCCGGGGCAAAGCCATATCCCGCACGGCCACGCGAAAACGCGCCGCAGCCTCCATCCACTCGGCCCACTCGAGGCCAAAGCGTCGTTCCAAGAACCGGCGCAATCGCCGCACAACGAAAGGTGCCTCACCTGCCGATGCCACCGCGAGCTGGAAAGTTCCGCGGCGCACCCGTGCAGGCAGATGGAAAGTACACAGCTCGGGATCGTCGGCGACATTGACCCAGACGTTCTCCCCCTTGGCGTCATTGAAAACCAGCCGATTGACCTCACGGTCGTCGGTGGCGGCAAACACCAGAGAATAATCTATGGCCTCCGGCGAGCGATAACCCCGCACAGACAACTCGATCGTGCCCGCCGCGGCGAGCTCGACCAGTCCGCGAATCGGCTCCGGTGCGACCACCGTCACTACCGCCCCATCAGAGAGCAAACCTTCGACCTTGCGCAACGCGACGCCTCCCCCCCCCACCACCAGGGTGCGTTGCCCTTCCACGTGAAGCATGACTGGATACATGGCCGTGCCATTACGTTCTCAGACGGAGAATGGCAAGGGTTGCAATTCGATTGCCTTATATTCCTATGTCCTTCAAGACATGGGAGCTATCAGCCACAGGTTAGCTCACTCAATTGCTTGACCCGTACAGGCGACGCTTCAAGTTCAGCAACATCTCTGTTCGATGGCGAAGAGACGAAGTCGGCTTGAGCTCCAAGAGCCGCGACAGATACTCGGCAGAAATGCGACCATCTCCCGTCGCACGATCGCTGGCAATCGCCGCATCGAACAAAGCTTCGTGAATTCCTGCATCGGCAAACTCTTTGGTCGCCGCCAACAGAGCACTGGGGTTGGAGACATTTTGCGCCAAACGAATATTGAACCGTGACGGTGGTGGGAGCTCGTCTACGTATTGAATCGAGGCAGCCCTTTTGCCTGCTTCTCGGAAATTGCCACGTTCAAAGGCGTGAGCCAGAAGGGAGAGATGGGCACGATCACGAATTTGACCAACAGCGTGGTTGTTACCAACCGAGCTTAGCTGGTTGAGAGTCTTTTGCGGAGCACCTTCCGCAAGGTCTGCTATGGCGAGCAACACCGTGTCGATATCGGATCTGCCGCCTTTGACACCGCCTTTGACACCATCCTCTTTGAGCGCTTTGCGGAAATCATCGAAGACCTGCCTATTGGCAGTTGATATCGTGCGTGCGGATTGGCTGACAGGATCGATTCTTCTCAACCAACGAATGAAACGCTTCGGCAGCTCGGCAAGCTGTTCTTCACCAACCAAAGCGCTCGCCTCTTCGAAGCGTTTTTCCTGGATGGCTTTTTTCGCCACGAGCGCGAGTGCCTGACCCCGCCACTCATTCATCGGCACGTCTCCACCCTTTGTTTTGACGTTCAGTACTTCCAAAGCCCGAGTGGGTTCGCCCATGCCGAGGAGAGCCGCTCCGGTCAAGAGCTGCATTGATGGGCTTTTCTTCGCTTCATATAGATCACCGGCCAACTTTGCAGCGTCCGCAAACTTGCCGGCTCGGTAGGCAATCCATGACTCGACGCCCGAACGAGCCGCGCCAGGGGATACTCCTTTTGCCTTCTCCAATGCTTGCGCTGTTTGTCCGGCCGCAGCTAGGACGGCGGCATGTGCTGTACGTACACTCTCATCCTCGGGAGCGATCACGGCGGCTCTCACCAGCAAGGTGTCCGCTTCATTCAGGTTGTTTTGTCGTGCTTTTTCGCGAGCCTGATCGAGTAATGATGACACGAGTTCTTTGTTGACTGATGCATCACCGCTGGAAGCATTCGTCTGCAAAAGGTCGATCGCCTCCGAAACCTTGTCGAGATTCCGCAAAGCACGAGCAACCCTGACCACGTACGGGAGTGCCTGGGGGCGTGCGGTCAACGCCTGTTGATATCGTGAGAGCGCCTCTTTCGCTGAACCCGTTGAAAGGAGGACATCACCCATGACTGCAGCGATCCGATCATCCACTGTGAGTCCTTCCGGGAGACCCTTTACATATGCAAGTGCTTGCCCGAACTGTCCGAGTGCAAGTCTTGCAAGCATGTACTCAACTCGAGCCTCCACACCACCATCTGTCGAGAACGGCAAGAGAAGAGAGGGACTCGCTCGGTCGAGGGCTCGAAGAACACGCGAAGCTTCCAGAGCTGGAATCGGGTCCTTGGGTGCCACTTTGACAGCCTCGAGAAAACGTGATTGCGCTGCCTCCAATAGGCCTGCTCCTTTTGCGGCCCTCCCCAAACCAAGGAGAGCATCAACCCGATCTGGTTCACGCAAGAGAGCACGGTCGTACGCCTCGATCGCCTCCCCAAACTGACTATTGGCCAGGTTCAATTGACCAACCTTCACAGCCAAGAGCACGTCATCTGATTTGAGACGTGAGGCGCGGTTGAGATACTCACCGGCGCAATTCAAGTCACCTAGGCGCAAGCATGTATCGCCTAGCGCTGCATTCGCCTCGAACTGCTCGCTGCGATCTCTTACAACGAAACGAAGATGCGTGACCGCCTCGGCGAACTGACCTTGCTGGTAGTAATGGGCACCGAGGAGCTCATGTGCATCCACGTCGGTAGGCCTCTCATCTACAACCGCTAGGAGATAGGGTAGAGCTCGATCGATCATACCGCGTTTGTAGAAGAGTCGGCCGACCACGAGATTCAAATCGGCCGTTGCACCCATCCTCTCAATGGCCATAAGAGAGAACGAAAGGGCTCGATCACTGAGACCGAGATCTTCATATTTCGAGATTATTTCGAGAAGGTCATTCCCGGGGGTGTCCGCCGACCGTGCGCACTTGTCGAGCTCGACAACAAGGCGAAGTTTCAAATGGTGCAGCCATTGAGTTGGGGTGTTCTCTGTCTTGTCGAGAATGGCGATGCGTTCTTCGATGGTTTTGACTCCCTCAACGCATGCGCCCCATGTGCCACTCACTGCACCAAAGCGATCGCCGGCCGCGCTCGCTGGGGCGGCGAAAAGCATCGTCGCAACGGTGAAGAACACCCATTTCTTGAACATCAGAGAACCTCGATCCACGAATCCCACGGATTGACCATAGACCCAGCCCAGAAGCTAGGATATAAATGACCTTTTGTCTACAGCGAGGTGCCCGTGGCTCAGCTCTGCCTGTTTCTGTGTGCACTGGTATCGACGACGCCAGCCTTTCCTGATGAAGCCGATAGCGAAAGTGTTTCGGTTGGTGTTTTCCTTCCTTCAATTTTCTTCGTCGGGTCTGCTGAAAAGGCGGATTTCTTGTCTCAGCTCGAGGCAAACCTTTCCGACTCCTTGGGGCGACGCGTCATTGCTGCTTTCAATGCCAAACCAAGCGGCATGGCAAAAGACCCACTTTGGTTGGTAGATGGCGTCGAAGCTGCAAATCAGGAGAACCTTTCGTTGGTTCTCAGAGCGTACGGCAAGGGGCAGACAGAAGTTCCTGCGACCTTATACGCCCGCAAGGATTGGGCCAACGCATTCTCCCTATTGACGAGCGGTCGGGTTGCAATTCCTGCCATGGCCGGAAAGGAAAGTGATCTGCTGCGCTATTGGTTATTGCTTGACGAACCCAAAGCAGATCAGATCGCGCGACGTGTGAGCATCGCACGTGATGCGCGGTCGGCGCTCACCGCAGTTGGGGCGGGTGAGTTGGAAGGAGCGGTTGTTCTCGGGGCCGATTATAAAACCCTCGAACCGAGGTTGGCGGCGCTCGTGAAAGTGGTCCAACTCGGCGAGTTACCGCTACCCGTGCTTGCGATTAACAAAGCAGTGGTGGATGGACCAACAGCGGCTGAATGGTCCGGCAGATTGGCAAAGGCAAAGTTGCCACTCGTGCGTGGTGTCATCGACGAATGGAAACTATCCCGGCAAGATTCCGTCCTGATGGAGCTTCGCCAGGCCCTGCGGCGACGGGAGCCCATGGTGTCACGGTCTTTCGTTGCAGCACCACTTCCACCTTTTCAGGTCTTCCTCGACGGCATGCTTCCTCCGCCCCCCGAAGCGACTCCGCTCAACCCCACCCTCGTTATGCCAGAGCGTCGGTTCAACTCGTTGCCAGATCCACCCACTGATTCTGAAACCAAACCCTCTGTGCCCGTGGCGGTCTACCGTCCCTAATTCAAATTCGTGATTGAGGAATCGATGGCAATGGCAATAGTGGGCGGCATACTCGCAACGTGGGGATGTGTCATTTCTGTGATGCGCGTGCAGTGGTCTCGTTTTGGTTGCTGCCACGTTCCCGATGCGGTGAATCGGCGCGTCGAAATCCTATAACAAAAACGTTCTCAAGAGCACACCTGTGATAAGCAATACACCGTGGTTGCGAATACGAAGGCCATCGAAAAGTCATCTACGTTTGTTCTGCCTACCCCACGCGGGAGGTGGAGCCTCAACCTATCGGGGTTGGCAGGCTGATTTCTCCCCTTCAATACAGGTTTGCCCGGTGCAGCCCCCTGGACGCGAGGAACGTATCAGGGAACCCAGCTACCTTGACATGCACACATTGGTGATGAGCTTGACCGACGCCTTGGCAGGCTTCACAGACAAACCTTTCGTTTTTTTTGGACACAGTATGGGAGCGGCTGTAGCGTTTGAAGTTGCCCACGAGCTTCGTCGACGGCGATTGCCTCAGCCTGCTCATCTCCTGCTCTCCGCATTCTCTGCCCCCCAATGCCCTCGACGAAGAGGACCGCTCGCCCAGCTCCCCGACGCTGACTTTGTTGCGGAGCTGAAACAGATGGGCGGAAGTCCCCGTGAGGTTCTCGACAACCAAGAGGTCATGGAATTGCTCTTGCCGACGTTGCGCGCAGACTTTCAGCTCATCGAGCAATATCGGTATCAGGAGTCTGCCCTACTCGACTGCGGCATGACTGTATTTGGCGGACGAGAAGATGACGATGCGCCGTTCGAGGATCTCGAAGCTTGGCAACTACACACCACCGGCATCTTCCGAGTGCAGACGTTTTCCGGAGGCCACTTCTATCTCATGGAGCGTGGAGACGAACTGAGAGCTGCCATCTCAAACGACCTGCGACACTTGGCAGATCAGCGTGAGTTTCCGGATCGCCCACCCTAACTTGAGCGATTCCTGGATCATTTGCCCGTGAGGATGGTCCATTGCGTGTGAAGCGTCAACCGGATAGCTTGAGTTGCGGGCGCGTTTGATACGGCGTCGGAAACCGAAGGCCAAACGGTGAAAGGGACTTGAGATGACCGCCAGGTCAACAACTGAAGAAGCTGCGCTCAAAACACGTCGTCTTGCGGAAGAGCGACTTCTCGCCAGCCGTCGCGCTCGAACCCAAGGCACATCTAACATTCCAAAATCGAAACAGTGTTGCATATTTCCCTTATCTTCCGCCCAGACACGTCTCTGGTTTCTCGAGGAGTTGGAGCCCGGCAGCCCTCTATACGTCGAGTCGCGCGGTATGCGTGCCACTGGCGATCTGCGCCTGGTTGTGCTCGAAGCATCGTTGGCTGAGATCATTCGCCGCCACCAATCGTTGCGCACGGTGTTCCGCGCAACGAACGACATCGCCGAGCAAATTGTCCTGCCGACCAAACCAGTCCAATTGCCCGTTGCCGATTTGAGCCAATTGCACCCGGAACATCATGAACGCCTAGCTCGACGGTTGGCCACAGAGTCAGCCTACATGCCGTTCGATCTCGTCCTTGGACCCCTTTACCGTTTCTCGGTGTTGCGCAAGGGCAATGACGAACACCTGGTCTGCGTCAATCTTCATCACATCACAGCTGATGGATGGTCTGTTGGCATCTTGGTCAAAGAACTCTCTCGCCTTTACAAGGACTATCTGACGGGAGCCGCATCACCGTTGACTGAGTTGCGCATGCAATTTGGCGACTTCTCCTTGTGGCGCCAGACGTCAGCAAAGAAAAGCGTCGAGGTCGATCGGACCTACTGGGAAGACCGCCTTTCAGGAATCCCCCCGCTGCTTCAGATGCCCACAGATCATCCCCGAACAGTGACGAGAAGCTTGCGGGGTGGGAAAACATCGCTGTCATTCGGCGAAGAGATTTCTCAAGACGTTCAGGCGTTTTGTCGTCAAGAGGGAGTCACACCCTTTGTGTTCTTCATGGCGGCGTATCAAGCTCTGTTGCTGCACTACACTGGCCAAGACGATTTCTGTGTGGGCGTGCCCACTGCTGGCCGACGACAACGAGAGCTTGAGGGGCTGATTGGGTTTTTTGTTAACACCCTGGTCTCTCGCTCAGAGTGCAGAAGCGACAGGAGCTTCCACGACCTTCTGAAGCGCGTCGCTGACACGAGTGCTGATGCTTTCGCTCATCAGGATTTTCCTTTCGAAAAATTGGTAGAAGCCGTCAAGACGGAACGCAGCCTCACTTACTCCCCCATCTTTCAGGTGATGTTCGCCTACCAGAACGCCCCACAACATGTCCTAGAGTTGCCCGATCTCGAGTTCGAAGAAACTGACATCGAGGCGAGCGTGCCCAAGTTCGAACAGGTACTGAGCCTCTGGGAGACCGAAGGGAAGTTCGAGGGAACTCTCGAGTATTCTGCGGCGCTGTATGATCAAAGCACCACGACACGTATGCTGGGACATCTTGAGCAGTTGGTGCGCTCGATCATCGCCGACCCAAATCGACAAATCGCCGATTTGTGCATTTCCTCCGAGTACGAGCAAGCCCAGCAAGTTTTCGAGTGGAACGACACACTCGTTCAGTGCGACGAGCCCGTTCCGATCCATGGGTCATTCGCTAATCGAGCCCGGCTGAGTCCCGACGCGCTGGCGTTGATCTACTGCGGCGAGCATCTCACATATGGTGAGTTGGAAAATCAGGCTTCTGCGATGGCGAGCCAACTCGTTCGGATGGGGGTTGGTCCGAATTGTCTGGTCGGACTTTTCACCGACCGCTGCATTGAAATGGTTGTAGGCATGCTTGCTGTATTGAAGGCAGGCGCCGCCTACGTTCCGTTGGACCCGACATATCCTGACGAGCGTCTCGCATTCATTGTCGAAGATTCGGGAATGCAACTCGTCATGACCCAAGAATCCATCGACAGTCGAGGGCTGTTCGATGGGGTTGCCACCCTTTCCCTCGAAGCATCCCTCTCCATTCCCAAAGATTCCGTTTCGCGTGCTGGATGCTTGGATTCGTTGGCGTATCTCATCTACACTTCCGGCTCAACCGGCAGACCTAAGGCGGTTGGCGTTGAGCACGTCGCGCTCGCCAACTACATGCGGTGGTTCAATCACCTGACCGACATGGCTCCCCAAGACCGTATGATGCAACGGTCCTCAGCTGGATTTGACATCTCGGTATCTGAGATCTTCGCTCCTCTGACAGGGGGGGGGGCTCTCGTTTTGGCTGAGCCGCATGCTTCTCGCGATGCACACTTGTTAACGCAGGGCATCGTTCGCGACGAAGTGACGCTTTTGAGATTAGTCCCTGGTTTGCTGCAGATGCTCTTGAGTGAGACGGACCTCAGGCATGCAAGGAGTCTGCGGTGGGTGGCGTGCGGAGGCGAAGCCGTCAAGGGAGAGCTCTCCCAGCGATGGTTCGATCTCACCGGTGTTCGGTTGTGCGCTACCTATGGCCCCACAGAAGCAACAATCAACGCAGCCACGTGGAGCCGCACGGGAGAACCGGATGCGGGAATCGAACCCCTCGGCTTCCCACCATGGAACTACCACATTCACGTCAGTACCAACGGTGACTCAGGCTTGCCTGTCGGTGCTTCAGGGGAACTCCGCATTGGCGGAATTGGATTGGCTCGAGGTTACATTGGGCGAGCTGGTGCAACTTCCAAGACTTTCACGCCCAATGATCTGTCCGATGAAATGGGTTCGCGTCTCTATGCAACAGGTGACCTGTGCAAACGAGGTAGCAATGGCTTGGTTGAGTATCTTGGACGCACTGATTTTCAAGTCAAGGTTCGTGGCTTTCGGATCGAGCTTGGCGAGATCGAGTTGGCATTGCTCGACTGCAAAGGGGTGGAAAACACCGTTGTCATATCTAGAGAACCCAAGGGGCTGATAGCCTACGTCGTTGCCAACTCCGGCGACGATCTGGATGCAGAGTATTTGCGCAACCAACTTGGCAAGACTCTTCCTGACTACATGCTGCCATCGGTGTTTGTGTTCCTCGACGCCTTTCCTCTACTGCCAAATGGCAAGATCAATCGCGGCGCATTGCCCATGCCTCAGACAGGCCGCGGTTTGAAAACGAGGTTTGTTGCACCACAAACACGAGTGGAGCAAGCGCTTTCCACGATCTGGCGTGAGGTGCTGGATGTCGACCGAGTGGGCCTTGAAGACAACTTCTTCGATCTCGGTGGTCATTCCCTGCTTGCGACGCAGGTGGTCTCCCGTATTCGTCGGGAGTTGGGTGTCGAGTTGGCTCTGCGAGAGTTGTTCGACAAGCCATCGATAGCTGAGCTTGGGACGCGCGTATCAGAGATTCTACACGACGGGCTGTTGGACCAGGCTCCCAAGATTCGTCGGGTGCGTCGGGCCGCTCGGCTGCCCCTCTCTTTTGCTCAGCAGCGTCTGTGGTTTTTGGATCAGCTGGAGCCAGGAAGCTCGTTGTACAACATGCCGGCGGCATTGCGTGCTCGCGGTAAACTTGTTCATGCGGCGTTGGGCGAAACCTTGGGTGAGATTTGCCGCAGACATGAGAGTCTTCGTACACGTTTTGCGAGCGAGGATGGCATCGGAGCGCAAATCATCGATCGTGAAAGCACCCTCGCTGTGACGTGTGTGGACTTGGGTGGATTGGAGCCTCCGACTCAGGAACCGCTGCTGCGAGAGCTGGCGAAACTCGATGCTCAACGAGCCTTTGACCTTTCACGCAACCCGTTGCTTCGTAGCACCCTGGTCCGTTTAGCGCACACCGACCATGTCGTACTTTTTGCGATGCATCATATCGTGTCCGACGGTTGGTCGATGGGCGTTCTTGTTCAGGAGTTTGGTGCTCTCTATCCCTCATATGAAGACGGTTTGGTCTCTGGCTTGGCCGAGTTGCCTTTCCAATATCCTGACTATTCGAGTTTGCAGCTCGACGAATCCTTTCAAGACCCATTTTCTTTGCAGAAGGACTACTGGCTCGACCAACTTTCTGGTGTCCCTGCGCTGTTGGAGCTTCCTACAGATCGTCCGCGCTCTGCTGTCCAGACATCTCGAGGATCTCATTTGCGTTTCTCTTTATCTCGGGAGTTGTTGTCGCGTGCGGAATCGTTGGGTCGTGCGGAGGGTGCAACACTCTTCATGACTCTTTTGGCCGTGTATCAGACGCTGCTGATGCGTTACACGGGGCAGTCGGATATTTGCGTGGGTTCCCCAATTGCGGGTCGGCGTCATTCCGAACTGGAGGGCTTGATTGGGCTTTTCATGAATACCCTCGTGCTCCGTTCACGAACCTCTGCCACACAGACGTTCCGAGAATTCTTGGGTTGCGTTCGCGAAGCAAGCTTGGATGCTCAAGCGAACCAGGACTTTCCTTTTGAACAGTTAGTCGATGCCTTGGGCGTTGAGCGCAGCTTGAGCCACTCGGCGATATTTCAAGTGATGTTCGTTTTGCAGAATGCTCCGTCTTCATCTTTGTCTTTGCCCGACCTGGAGTTGAACACACTCGCCGCGGAGAGTGGTGTCTCCAAGTTCGACCAAACGTTGGATTGGGTCGAGACTTCCGAAGGATTGTCCTGCACCTTGGAATACAATACCGATCTTTTTGATTCGAGCACGATAGCTCGTATGAGTCAACATTTTGAGAGGCTGTTTGAGCATGCGTTGTCGGCCCCGGACGTTTGCCTCGGTGACTTGACGCTTCTAAGCGATGAAGAGCAGGCCCAGCTCCTGTCGCAGTGGAACGACACTGCAACGGACTATCGTGATGACAAATGCATTCATGAACTATTTGAAGAGCAGGCCGCTCGGACACCAGATTCGGTGGCTTTGGTGTTTGATGATGAGCATCTGACCTACAATGAACTCTGTGCGCGTTCCGAGGATGTCGCGACAACGCTTATTGGGTTTGGGGTCGCGGCCGACGTTCTCGTGGCTCTGATAATGGATCGTTGTCTTGAGATGGTTGTTGGGCTTCTTGGGATTTTGCGAAGTGGGGCCGCCTATATTCCGTTGGATCCAGAATTACCGTCGGAACGGTTGGCTTCGACATTGGAGGATGGACAACCTGGGATTGTGTTGGCACAAAGATGTTTCTGCAACAAATTGACTGCGACGTCATCGCGAATCCTGTACATGGATGATATTCTTGGTGTTCCACAAACGGCGCAGAATGCTTCCTTGTGTGCGAACGGGCTCGCAAACCTGAGCTATGTGATCTTCACCTCGGGTTCGACTGGTAGGCCCAAGGGGGTTGCTGTGGGACACCAGGCCCTAAGCAACTTCATGATCTCAATGCGCGAGTCTCCGGGACTCAGTAGAAAAGATAGGCTGGTCGCAGTCACCACCGTATCCTTCGACATTGCGGCTCTGGAGATCTATTTGGCGCTGTTGGTTGGAGCGCGGGTGGTCGTGGCGGGAAACAACGTCGTGAACGATGGATGGCAGCTTGGCAAACTTTGCGAAGACGTCGGTGCTACAGTCTTGCAGGGCACACCATCGACTTGGCGATTGCTTGTTGAGGCTGACAGTGTTAGACCTGGGTTGAAGTCTCTGTGCGGTGGTGAGGCGCTTCCTCTCGATCTTGCTGAAACCCTATTGGCCAAAAATTGCGCTCTTTGGAATATGTACGGTCCAACTGAGACGACGATCTGGTCGTCTGTGGAATGTGTCACTGGGGCGGACTCCGCGGGCACCATAGGTCGGCCCATCAGGAACACCGAGATTCGTGCTCTGGATGGGAGTTCCAACAATCTGCCGTTGTCAGGACGAGGAATAATTCACATTGGGCGAGTGGGCCTGGCACGCGGTTATCTTGATCGGGTTGGGATGAGTGCCTTAACGTTTCGCTGCAACGGAGAAGGTGCAAAGGGCGAAAGACTTTACAATGTGGGGGACAACGGTCGCTACACACTGTCTGGCAAGTTGCAATGTTTGGGGCGTGTAGACCACCAGGTCAAGATCCGTGGTTTCCGCATCGAGCTGGGTGAGATCGAAGCAACACTCGCAGCATATTCAGAAGTAAGCGAAGCTGTCGTTTTGGCGCGTACTGGAACAACTGGCGCTGCGCGGCTGGTTGCGTATTTGGTTTGGTCTTCAGGTACGGAATTGAGTGTCCATGAGTTGCGGGAACGCCTCGGTGAAACGCTGCCTGACTACATGATCCCTTCGACCTTCGTGTTTTTGGATGCCTTGCCATTGACGCCCAACGGGAAGGTGGACCGGAAGGCATTGCCGGACCCGGAAATTAGTCGAGATGAGTCGATAGATTATGTGGCTCCTCGTACTGAGACGGAGAGCCGCTTGGTGGAGATCTGGGGCAATGTGCTAGGCGTCGACCTTGTGGGTATTCATGATAACTTCTTTGAACTAGGAGGTCATTCTCTGAACGCAGTTCTCGTGGTGTCACAGATCAAAAAGCGATTCGGTGTCGACTTGAAGCTGAGAGCATTCTTTGAAACACCGACGGTCGAGGCGCTCGCGGCCCGCATTTTGGCTCAACAGGTTTCGGCTGACGACGAGAATCTCATCAATGAGTTGCTCAATATGACGGATGAAGAAGCAGAGCGGTTGCTCATCGAATACGACAAGAAGTCCGGCTGAGTTTCACACTGGATGCCGTGATTCGCGCTGTGTGCTTGAACGGGATGCTTTCCTAACCTGTGGACGGCAACCGAAATCCGGAGCAGCTCTTGACCTCCACACGAGCCGGCACCCCGTGACGCCCTGTCTGTGCCAGAGGGGAGAGGATCTCAGCCGCTTCCATCTTGTTGGCGGTATATTCGAAGCTCGCAATGATGGTGTGGTGGTTTTGTGGATCGACGATTCGCTTGGCCAGCAGCTTGAGGGCCTGGAGTCGGTTGTCGGGGAAGTCCATGGCGCCGATGACGCTGCCCACCTGGTCCGCGGTGAAGTCATTGCTCTCGGCGGCCAGGGCGATTAGCTTGATCCGGCTGCTCGCGAGGGACTCCTTCTTCACGCCGGCAAGAAACTTGGCGAAGGCCAGCGCGTCCATCGGTTCCTTTTTGATTCCGGCGCTCGGGGTAGACTGGGCGGGACTTGGCGGGGTGCCCGTCGCAGCGAGACGGATGATGGTCGTGTGGTTGGCGAAACCCTCACTTGGGGTGTGGCAGGCAGCCAACACAACCAACGATACGAGTGGTCCAGCCCCATCAAATCTCATCCTAGACTCCACTTGAGCACTTTTCGAGCGCCTATCATTGTTCCATCGTTGCTGTGTACGAACTCGCCAACCATCTTACTCGTCCCGACCCGTCTTGACCAAACACCTTGGCCAATCAGCGACGCTTGTGCGCATTGGTTTGGGTGCACCAAAGTTCTGACCTACGTTCTTGGATTCTTTTCTCTTGCGGGAACCCTAGGTGCCGTCCTTGCGTCGATGTGGTTTGGGTATGAGGTCGCGATCTGGCTGTGGTTCGCCGCAATCGCTGGATGGGTCATCGTCCGAATTTAGCGCAGATACCATCGCAAAGCTTTCGGCTGTTTCGGGGTTGGGAATTCCCAGACGCTGACTGTTCGAAGAACGCACTCCGGGGGGACAGGACTCTAGTGACCCTAGTGATACCAACTGTTGCGTTGATGCAGAAGCATCGCTAACTTGCCGCCGCCATGAAGAATGCACCCCTCCCGCTTGCCGTCTGCATCACCTTGTGGGTCGCAGGCTGTTCCGATGACCCCAGCAAACAACCAACCTGCGATGGCAAGTTCTTCGGCTTGCCGAGTGAGTCGACAGGTCTCGACGCCGACATCTGCGCCCCTGAATGTCGGTGCGGTGACGTGAGCTTTGTCGCCACCATCCATTTGGAAGAGGAGATCAATCGCCTCGCGGCTACCACCCTGATCGCCCCACCGCCAACCCCCGATGTCGATCCTTATGCGGCGTCAGTGCTTCCAATTGCCGATACCGAATCTGTCTGCACCGTCGTGCCAGACGACAATATGCCTCGCGCATACCGCCTCGAGACCGTACGCGCGGATACAGCCGGTGACGGCATCATAACCCACTTCAACGCCTGTGGGCTGTGCTCGTCACTGCAAGACCTAAGTGTTTATATGCGATATCCCGATCTCACCACCCCCGTTCGCGCCTGCGCCATGCTGTCTGTTACCGGTCCGGATGAGGACAGCCTTGCCTGTATCGCGGACCTGGGGTTCACCGACCCATGCGCCAAGATCTGGTTCTACAACTCTCGCAATACCCGCTACGAGTGCCTCGGTCCGTGTTTGGCGGCACTTGAGGATCCCTACCAGTTTCCTGACGGCTCGCTGAACGGGTGCTTGGCATGTGACGAAGAAAAGAGCGGCCCCGTGTTCAAGGCAGTCGCTGGTCGCACCCGCCGCAACACGGGATTGGCGTCGGCCATCTGCCGACCCTGCGCGGAGGTTGGGCACCTAACCCACGACTACTCTGCAGTGGTTGACTGATGTCCTGCCCTGCGATTTGTGCCGGCCTTCTTTCCACTGTTGACGGTGGTATTGTAGTGCAACCGGTGCCGCGCTATTGGGCTCGTCGGCGGCCAGCCCGACACCGGAGAACGCGGCCAACTCGACGGACCCGTGCCCGTCGGGTCACCACCCAAAGAAGAGGCATGAGATGAGCCCAAGCTCGAACCCCAAGGCGGCCCATCTGAAGAACGAGCGCCCTTGCGTGCCAAAGTACGGAACTTTGGTAGAGGCATTGCGCCACGCCGCCACCGAAGATCCGGAGCGCCTCTACATCAATATGCTCGACACCAAAAATGAAGAGCACCGGGTGACCTTTACGGAAATGCTGGCGGAGGCGGAAAGATGGGCCCGCTTCTTTGTCTCCCGTGGCATAGAACGTGGTGCCACCATTGCCCTCTTGTTGCCGACCAGCCAGGAGGTTCTCGGTGCCTTCTACGGAGCGCAAATGGCAGGTGGCACGCCCGTGCCGTTGCCCTATCCTTTGGCCCTCGGTAATGCAGACGCCTACGTACTCGGCTTTGAGCACATTGTCGCGAGCGCCAATCCGACACTATTGATTACGACCGAACAGTACAAAGAGGCGGGACTCGTCCTTTTGCGCGGCATTGACAAGAATGAAGACAGCGTCGTCATCGCCGCCGAAATCGAGGACGCTCCCGAGTGTCATTTTCCCGACATCTCCCCCACCGATCTCGCACTGGTGCAATACACGTCTGGCCCCGTCGGCGTCCCAACCGGTGTGGAGCTCAGTCACGGGAACATACTCGCCAATGTCCTGGGGCTCGGCCAGGCGCTGTCGTTGAGCCGTGATGATGTCGCTCTCAACTGGGTACCTTTGGTGCAGGACATGGGGCTCGTCGGCGGCCTTTTCACCAGCCTCTATTGGCGGTGCCCATTGCACGTCATGCCGCCGCAGTCGTTTCTGATGCATCCCCATCGTTGGCTGAAAAACATCGCCGATTACGGTGTCACGCTCTCGGTGGCTCCCAACTTTGCCTACCAGCTTTGTGTTCGACGAGTCCGTGACAAACACCTGGATGGCCTCGACCTGAGCAGGTGGCGTCTGGCGCTCAACGGTGCCGAGACTGTCTATCCACAATCGGTGCAGGCATTCTGCGACAAGCTGGCTGGCACCAAGTTTTTCCCAAGTACGATGTTGCCAACCTATGGACTGGCGGAAAACACCTTGGCCACCGCCATTCCCAGCCTCGACAACACTTACACCACGGCGCGCCATCCCGAGGATGCCTCCCGTGAGGTGGTATCCGTTGGCGGCCCCCTCGCCGGCCAAGAGCTAGCGATCCTCGACGAACAGGGCAAGGTTGTGTCCGAAGGGGAGCTCGGCGAGATCGCCGTTCGTGGACCGTGCAAGATGCGGGGATACCGCAACAACCAGAGCGCCACAGACCGAGCTATCCGTAACGACTGGCTGCACACCGGTGATATCGGGTTCATAACGGGTGGTCGCCTGTTCATCACCGATCGCAAAAAAGAGATGATCATCAAGATGGGTCGCAATTATTATCCCGACGACATCGAGCAGATCATCGGCTCTTGCGAGAGCGTCGATTGCGGCCCGGTGGTGGCCTTCGCCCTCAACAATTCGGATTCGGGCACCGAAGACCTGGTCATCGTCGCTGAAATCGCGGTGACGGATGAAGAAGAGAACAAGCGCATCACCACCGCTTTGAATACTCACCTCCTCGACCTACTCGGCATTCGCGCGGACACGATCCACCTCGTGGCCCCTGGAACTCTTGCAACCGGAGTCAGCCAGAGCGCAAGGCGCACCCAGATCCGCGAGCGCACGCAAAGCGGCGAGAAATGAAAGCGGTCGTCGTCGGCGCTACGGGGTTTTTGGGGCTCAACATCATAGAAGCCCTCAAAGCGGCTGACAGCCCA
>Ga0156400_1379_pt1 | contig 25616 bp, 21 predicted proteins | sample RifOxyA3_FD_108044 | JGI IMG/M metagenome (GOLD analysis project Ga0156400, IMG submission 108044) | Deltaproteobacteria bacterium RIFOXYA12_FULL_58_15
ATCGCTATCCCAAGTAAAATCAGGCCATGCCTTGTGCTGCCAAACGTATTTGACCATCTGTTCTTTGTAACCCGACAGTTGAGATTAACGGGTCATTTTGTGACCCTATTGTCGCATGTAATCAGGTCACGGATCAAGGCCTTTTTGGAGCTAGAGCGAGCTAGAGCGAGCTAGAGCGAGCTAAAGGACGAGCTCGATGGCCCCCAGGGCAAAGAGTTTCCGCACAGCGCCGAAGACCGGATTGGTCAAGTCTGTCGACGCCGTTCGGGACGTTCGGGACGTTGAGGGTATTCGGGACTCTCCGGACGTTCGGGACGTTGAGGGTATTCGGGACTCTCCGGAGGTTCGGGACGCTCCGGAGGTTCGGGAGGTTGTGAGCGATGCGGCGACTTCGGCGACCGTTTGCGAACCATTGCATGCTGCGAGAACCTGCTCTTCGATGGCGGTCAAGTGCAGGCGAGTCCAGGTGTCGTCTTCCTTCAGCATCCATTTGGCGCGGCCATCGTGTTCGAAGAAGGCCAAGGTGTCCCGATCGATGTGGGCCCTGGAGGCCGAGAGTTGTTTGTCGTCGGTGATGTCGAAGCCACGACGGTGGGCACGCCGGATCATAGAGCCGACAACTCGGAAGGCATAGCAGCCGCCGCCGCAGTTGCCGTCCCGTCGATGGGCGCAGGCATTGCACTCGATGAACAGGTCGTGGTTCCCCAAGAACTCGGTGCGAGCGTCCATGTCGGTCTGTAATTGGTCGATTGTTGCGTAGTCGGCGATGTGAGCTCGCGTGAGGGCGAAGAGGCCGTAACAACGCCATGCCCAACCATCGGGACCGATGTCGAGTGGTCCGTGGCAACGGAAGGTGACGGCCTCATGGTGGCCTATCTCTTCGAGCTGCTCTGCGTCGAATACGCAGGGTGGCAGGTAGCCGCAGTCGGACTGGACGCGAATGCCGAGGTTTCGAGCGTCGTGCAACAATCGCGTGACGGTTTGCGCCAAGAGGGGAAAGTCTCTTTGTGGCTCGAGCAACCAGGTGGTGGGATCGGTGATATTGGGGGCGGCGACGCTGTAGCGCAAGCTACCGATGTTGAATCGCTCTGCGAGCTCGAGAAGATAGGTGCAGTCAGTGTCGTGTTGGTACAGGGTAATGCCGAGAGTCACGGTTTCAGGAAGAACGGCGGTGAGGGAATCCTCGAGGATTGACCTCTGTGCCGTGGTGTACATGGAGGGGGCAAGGACGTTGAACAGGAAAGTAATGCGCTGTCGCGCCGTCCGTGACAAACCAAGCAAACAGTCGCGCACCGCTGCCGGCCATAGGCCGTTGGTCATGACAAAGGCCCGTCCTCCGGGGCGATCGATTGCGAGCTCGAGCATCTCGGAGAATTCAGGGTGTAGGGTGGGCTCGCCGCCGCAGAACCGCGTGGTGTCTGTGCCGACGAACGCCATTCGTTGTTGCAGATCGCACAATGATAGCGTTGTCGCATGAGCGGGGTGGCAGCGGTACTCCGTTGCGAAACAAAATGGGCAGCTCAAGTTGCAGCCGTTGGTGATGACCAGGTTCGCCATCAGCGAGCAATCACCACACCGGTGTTTGTGACTTTTGTATGAGCTCGAGCTGTTCGTGCAGGTCCATAATTTGACCGTGCCAGTACTGCTCGCTGCCGAAGTGCGGGAAGGCACGGGGAAACGATGGGTCATCCCAGCGGCAGGTGATCCAGGCAGCGTAGCGGACGTACCTCAGGGCGCGCAGCACCTCGATGAGACGCAAGCTGCTCGAGTCAAAGGAACGAAAAATCTCATAGCCTTCGATGAAAGCGTCGATCTCTTCCTTGCTGGTGTCACGACGCCCGGGAAGAAGCAACCACAGGTCTTGCACCGGCACGCCGATGCCCATGTCGTCAAAGTCGAGAATGAAGAAACCCTCGGGTCGCCGCAATAGATTGCCCTTGTGACAATCGCCATGAATGGGAATCTTTTCCACACCGGCGAACAGCTGCTCACCGATCGTAACGATCTGCTGCACCACGCTCGTGTAGCTCTGCTCCAGTGTCGATGGGATGACTCCACGCTCGAGGATCAAACCCAACGCCTCGGTGCCATAGGTGGACGGGAGGATGTGAGATCGGTGCTCGCTGCCACGCTTCGCCGCAATGTTGTGGACCCGCGCCAAGTAACGTCCGATGGCGCGGTAATCCTCGTCGCCGAGCTCATCGGGGTTGCGGCCGGCGCAACGGGGAAACAGCGTGAAGAGAATGCCATCTCCGGTGGCGTGCAATGTTTCTCCATCGGGAAATGGAATGGGTGCAACCGCTGGGATCTCGTCGGCCGCAAGCGCGGCGAGAAGGGCGTGCTCTTCACCTATGGCCTTCTTGCTCCAGCGGCCCGGTCGATAGAATTTGCCGACCCTGCGTTCGCCACCGTCGAGCTCGACTTCATAGACGCGGTTCTCCAGGGAATTGAGGGCGTAACACAAACCTGTGGTGCGGTGTCCCGACTGTTCGACGGCATCGAGGACGCTCTCGGGGGTGAGGGAGAAGAAGCTCTTGGCCAAGTCGTCGGCGGCTATGGCCACACCGGCTGTGGGTTTGCGGTTGCACACGATGGATGGTGTTTGACCTATTGGATGCTGAGGAGCTCGATGTCGAACACGAGCATACCCGATGGGGCACCGGGGCGTTGTGGCGTTTCGCCGTAGGCGAGCTCGGCTGGGATCCAGAAGCGAGTTTTTTCGCCTTCGGCCATGAGCTGCACCCCTTCAGTCCAACCTTTGATGACACCATTGAGGGGGAACTTGGCTGGGCGGCCGCGCTGTACCGAGCTGTCAAACATTTTTCCGTCCTTGGTCCAACCCGAGTAGTGCACTTCGACAGTTTCAGTGGCTTTCGGTTTGCGCTCGCCCTTGCCAGGCTGCAGCACGCGGTAGGCGAGTCCCGAGGCCGTCTTCTTGGCGTTCTTCGGTGCTGCGGCAACATCTTTGGGCGTCTCCGGAGGCCGGATGACGCGTAGCAATTCGATGTCGAAGACGAGCTTGCCTGAGGGGGCTCCTGGGCGCCGGGCCGTTTCGCCGTAAGCGAGCTCGGCTGGGATCCAGAAGCGTGCCTTTTCGCCTTCGACCATCAACTGCACACCCTCGGTCCAGCCGCGAATGACGCCCGTAAGTGGGAACGTTGCAGGGGTGCCCCGCTTGACCGAGCTGTCGAACATTTTGCCATCGAGAGTCCAACCGGAATAATGCACCTCGACGGTGTCAGTGGCTTTGGGATGTTCGGTGCCAGTGCCCGCCGCGACGACATGATAGACCAAGCCCGAGTCGGTGGTTTTCGCGTCGCCAGGTGGATTGGCTATCTCAGCGGCCATGCGCGCAGCCTCCGCTTCGGCGGCCGGATCGGCTGCAGGCTGGGCAGGCGTCGCCGCCTTCGCTGGCGTGGATACATTTGCTGAGGTGGATTGGGATTTGTTCTCGTTCGCGTTGTCGTCGCTCTCCGTGGTGGCGCAGGCGATGAGGAACAAAGGAATCAGTGTGGCTGTGATTTTCATGGTGCGCACTTTACAGGTAAGGCGGTGGCGAGCCAAGAGTCCAACGCTCGGTCCCGCGGCGTTATTTCTAGTTCGGTGGCAGGCTTTTCTGCGGGATTGTTTTCGAAGTGAGTTCACCCAGTGCGCCCGGGACGAGGTCGCGGTCCTCGGGTAGATTGAAGAGGGGCACCGGGTCGATGCGACCGGCGTCGTCGTTCCATCGGCAGACATCGACGTCGTTGCCTCGCACGCGCAGAAAAGTGAAACGCCTGGCGGCGGGGTGCAGGCGGTCCCAGGGGTTGTCGACTGCGGTCCAGGTGCCACCGTTGGCGTAAATGGCTTTGCCGTCGGCAAGCTCTCTGATGTCGACGACGTGGGTGTGCCCCATAAGTACCAGCTTGACGCCGGTGAGCTCGGCGATCTTACCAGCCCGATCGGCGCAGAGCTCCACGGTCTCGTCCGTTCGGCGGTGCATGCTTCGGGCGACGTGATTACCAAACCAGAACAACCCGACAAAGGTGGCCATGGCAAACACCACCAGGAGGCTGGCTTTGGCGAACACGCTTTCGGCGATCCAGGGCGTTTGGATGAGGTTGAAGATCAACAGCCAGGCATAGAGAGTCAACAAGGTGAGGCCTGAGATCCACGCGATGCGACGCAGCACCGGTTTGGCCATCTGTTTGGCCAGTGCCGCCTTAGAGGCCGCGAGCGGGTGAATCTTGAGCTCATTGAGCTCGCGGTGAAAATCGTGCTCGTCAGATTCCTTTTCGAGCTCGTCGAAAGCCACTTCCTGACGCGCGTCGTTTTCAGATGATGGGCCGGAGGTGCCTGTTTGTGGCCCTGGACTGATGGCTCGGGTGAAAAACGGTCCGTGGTCGTGGGCGATGCGCAACAGATCGAGGACGTTGTGGCGGCGTAAAAACTCGAGATACTGCTCGAAGGAGATGACCTTGGGAGTGTGAGGGTTGATGCGATGGATCGAGTTGTAGAAGTATCGAACGAAGAACGAGCCCAGTGGATAATCGAGAATCGGCTCTCCTTCCCTGCGATTGCGCCGTTCGGGCAAGATTGGCCGCAAAGGATAGCGAATGCTGTTGGATGCCTCGTATTGGTTGCCGTGCTCAATGTAGACGCGCCCTGGCACCAGGAAGAACCATTCGTGGTAGCGCAAACGCTCCCGTAGTTGGTCGGGGGTGGGGCCACCCTCTATGGCAGAGAGTCGTTCATACAGACGCCCACGAACCTCCTCAAAGTGCAGCTCAAGGTCGTGATTTCCACGCAACAACACGACGGTGTAACCTGCCGCGAGGAACTTGGCGAAACCGGAGAAGAACTCCAAGTGGCCATCGATGATGTGGTCGAGCTTGTATACTGATTTGCTCGCGGTGGGATTGAGCCCGAAGCGCCGCTCGGCATTGGATACGTTGAAACCCAGCTCTTCTGCGCGCCTGGGACTGGGTGTGCGTGTGACCGTCAGGAAATCAAAGACATCGCCATTGAGGACGAGCACAAGCTCCGTGGGCAGGTACTCCCGTTGCAGGTGCTGCAAGAGTCGGCAAAGCTCGCCATCATAGAAAAAATCCTCCATGGGCGAGAAGCGCCGCGGAGAGCTGCTGAGTCCCTCCCCGAGGTGAAGGTCACTGAGCACCACAAAATCTGGCGAAGAGCTCGGAGGCATGGCCAGGATACAAACCCATTTCCCAGATGGCAGCAAGGGATCGTTCGGCGCTGTTTGCGCTGCGCTCTGGCTGCTCTATATCTCTCTCAAGGTTCCTAGGCTCGGGTGCTGAGATGAACTAGGATAGGCAACCGGATGGCTTGCCGTATCCTTCTGGCAGACAGCGACATACCGTCGCTCCAGTTGATGACCACAGTGCTCACCCGGCACGGGTTTGTCGTCGAGGCGACAAACGATGGTGGTGACGCTCTTGCTCGGTTTTTCGAAACGACTCCCGAGGTGGTTGTTTGTGACACCGAGCTCTCCGGTCTGAGTGGTTGTCAGTTGTGTCGACAAATCCGTGAGCACAGCACCGACGTGCGCCTGGTCATGTTTCGTCCCAATGCCGCCGCTGTCACAGAGCTCGACGGACTCCGTTGTGATGGCGTGTTGGAGCGTCCGTTTAGTTACGGCGCCCTCGAAGAGCTGCTCGTCGGTTGGAACCTAGCGGTGGCTGGTGGGAGTAGCGATACGGCGACGGACCCAACGGATTTTTCCGTGCCGCCGCCGTCGGCGATCCTGGGGAGCGACGAAGAGCTCTCCTTTGCCTCTCTTGAGTTGGGTGCCGGGGCTCCATCCCCGCTTGGTGCAAGAGGCTTGGCGGCCACGCTCAAGGTCGACGTACCCACCCAACCACCGCAGCCAATGGTACCAGCGCTCGTGCGATCGCCAGACGGGGAAAGGGTCCGACCCGCAGCGATCACCGACACGGCGCCGATACCACTTCCGCTTCCACTTCCGCTTCCCGCAGCCGACGGGTTACAAGCCGCGGTGGAGATCGAGGTTGACGACAAAAGGGCGGTTCGTGCGAAGCCGCGCCGCATCCCTGGAAGTGGTGGTTTGCCACCCAGCATTCCTCGTTTTGGCTCCTTGGCAGAGACGCCATTGCCACGATTGATGTTCGAGCTCTATGTGGGCACCTACTCGGGCAAGCTCTGCCTCAAACGCAAAGGACTGTCTCGAACAGTCTATTTCTGGGGTGGAGTGCCGGTGCGGGTCGACTCGGATCAACTCTCCGAGAGTCTCGGGGTGTTGTTGCGAGAGGCAGGGCGCATCACCGAGGCGCAATACCACAAGGGTCAGAACCACGCACTTGAGCACCAGCTCCGCTTGGGTGAGGCACTGGTGGAGATGGGGGCTTTGCAAAGCAGTGAGCTTCTTGAGGCGTTGGCGGCGCAAACGGAGGAGAAGATCGTCAATACCTTTGCATGGCGGGAGGGCAAGTTTGAGTTCTGCGATGACACCGCCTTTGGCGAAGAGGATCTGCTCAATGAAGTATCGCCTCTACCGGTGATCTGGCGCGGCGTCCATGAGCACTATGAGCTCGGCGCGTTGATGACGTTCTTCTCGCGCCTTCGGGATCGATATATTGTAACGGCCGATCTCTTCGCGGTGCAGTTCGAACAGTTTGGTGCCCATCTGCGCGAGCTCTCTGTGGTCAGTCTGCTCAACGGCAAAACCACTTTCTTCGATGCCCTAAGCAGTGATGACAGTCGCGCCATCGAGATCGCCCAGGCTCTTTATGTTCTTATGGTTACGGACATGATCCGACCGTCTGTCACTCCTGGGGATCCCGCGCCAATCGTCGAGCGTAAGCAGGCCTCGCGCGAAGCGGAGCCGGTGGACTATCGCACCCTCATGGAAATCTCCGAGCGCATTGCCCAAGAACTACTGCGCATCAAAGGCAAAGACCACTACGAGATTTTGAAGATCTCGCGGTCTGCCTCTACCGACGAGATCGAAGCCGCATACAAAGATGCAATCGACACAGTCAAGTCAGATGGCAGACGGCCTGGACTTCCCCATGATGCCATCAAGCGAACCCGCGACATCGGTGATCTTCTGACCCAGGCTCGCGCTGCCCTCGTCGATCCGGACGGGCGCTGTGCCTACGATGCGTCGCTGTCGCTGTCGGCGCCAAGTGTTGGCGAGTCCGGGCCGACCCCACAGAGACGCGAGGCCTTTTATGAGGCTGAGCAATCCTACAAGGAGGGCGTGCGACTTCTCGATCTTCTCGATGCGCGAGGTGCGCGGGTGCAGTTTGAAGCGGCACTGAAGGGCAACCCGGCGGAGCCCACCTACAGAGTTGCCATGGCCCAAGCTGTCATATTGCTGCATCAAAAGGATCCGGCTGCCGGCTATCGCGAGGCGTTTTCCTTTCTCAAGGAGGCACTGCGCATCGACCCCGGGAATATCGCGGCCAACATCGAGGTCGCGCGATTGTTGGCTTCCAGAGGCATGGGAGATCGCGCCCGGATACACCTCGAACGGGTGTTGCGTCGGGCACCGCATCATCAGAAAGCGCGCGCTCTCGTCGAGGAAATCGAAGCCACCAAAAAACAAAAAGAGTGAGATCCCCCAACCGGAACTGCAAATGGAGTCGACCGCTCAGTCGAGGTAGCCGAGACTCCGCAGAGCGTTCTGCTCGGTTTCATCGGCACTGCTTTTCGCCTGCTCAATGGCTTTGGTGATCGCCGGGTCTTGGGGGTAGCTCTTGGCACCGGCGTCGAGGATCTTAATCGAACCTTCTTTGTTGCCGGAGCTACGCATCCTGTCGGCGGCAGTTACGAAGTGGGCAGCTTTCACCTGTGGATTGTTGTTCTGCACCAGACCTTGCAACTGCGTCAGAGTTGCCTCCACGTTGCCGCTTCTGGCACGAGCCTCGAGGAGAGTGAGCTCGAGCTGCCATTGGATGCGAGCATCTTGCGGCGCAAGCGCCAATCCATCTGACGCGTACTTTTCAGCTCCAGCAAAATCGTTGCCGGCAAGTGCGGTCTTGGCGTTCTCCAACAAGGACGCGGGTTTGTCTGCGCACCCGTGAAGTGAGGCGACCAGCAGGGGAAGGAGAATCACCAGTCGTTTTGAGGCCATACCTTTCCTCCTCGGCAAAAGTGCCTTACATAATAACCGCGCTCGGACGGCACATCCAGACCTCGGCCGGATCGCTGCGCGGATGGTTGTTGCAGTGAAGTCTCGTACGCGAATTCTTTGGGTGACCGCGCTTTTTAGTGTGGCGGTGCTCTTTCCCGCTCCCGCGTCTGCCTACATCGGTCCGGGAGCCGGTTTTGCCTTTGCCGGATCTCTGTTGGTACTTGTTGCCACAGTTCTCCTGGCTGGGGTTACCATTCTCACCTGGCCCATAACCCTTCTCTATCGACTCATGAGAGTGGGCAATCCCTACAAGAATGCCAAGACTCGCCGTGTCGTTGTCATCGGTTTTGATGGCATGGACCCGAAGATGGCGTTCAGGCTCATTCAAGAGGGGCGATTGCCGAATTTGAAAAGGCTCGCCGAGCAAGGTGTGTTTCGCACCCTCGAGACCACCACACCCTCGATGAGCCCGGTGGCGTGGTCCACCTTTGCGACTGGGGTAGACGCCTCGCGGCATCGCATCTTCGACTTCATCACCCGTGATCCCTGTACGTGTGCGCCGATACTCTCGTCGACGGACATTCGCGCCGCCAAGAGATCTTTGCGATTGGGGCGATACGTCATCCCCATCGACCAACCCCGCATCAAGCTATTGCAAAGGAGCGAGTGGTTTTGGAAACACCTGGGTGACAAGCACATCGCCTCCATCATTCAGCGGGTGCCCATCACCTTTCCACCCAAGCCGTTCAACGGGCTCATGCTGAGCGGCATGTGCGTGCCAGACATGCGCGGCAGCCAAGGTACCTTTTCGTTCTTCACCACCCGTAGCGAGGATGGCGGCACGGCGTTTGAGGGGGGAGAACAAACCCTTCTGCGTCGCACCGATAAGAACAAAGGCATTGGCAAGAGCGGCAAAGGTCAAGGCGAGCGGTTTCGCACCCGTATCGTCGGTCCCGAAAACACGATGTTGAAGACGGGCGGTCGAATGACCTTGCCCATGACCCTCACGGTCGCCGAGGACAGCGGCTCGGTCCTGGTTGAGGTTGATGGCCTCGACTCGTTTAGTCTCAAGCCAAGAGTCTACTCCTTTTGGAAACGACTCAGCTTTCGCGCCATGCCCGGCGTCAAGGTGCATGGCATCGCGCGCTTCTATCTCGTCGAGGTTGGCGAGGAGATCAGCCTTTATCTCACGCCCATTCAAATCGATCCGGAAAATCCGGCCATGCCCATCAGCCACCCCAAGGCGTACTCGATCTATCTCGCCAAGAAGATCGGGCTCTTCGGTACTCTCGGACTCGCCGAGGACACATGGGCCCTCAACGAGCGCGTCATTGACGAACAGGCTTTTTTGCAACAGGCGAATCTTCTCTACGAAGAGCGGGAGAAGATGTTTTGGGACGCACTACAAAAGACCAAGCGCGGCTTGGTGACGACGGTGTTTGATACCACCGACCGTGTGCAGCACATGTTCTACCGCTATCTCGACCCAACCCATCCGGCGAATGAGGGCAAGGACACCACCGAGCATCGCGATGCCATTGCCCAAGCCTATGTTCAGGCTGATGAGCTTGTCGGCAAGACCCTCGCTGCCATTGGGGGCACCGATACGACCTTGTGTGTGATCAGCGATCATGGCTTCACCAACTTCCGTCGTGGCGTGAACTTGAACGCTTGGATGCGTGACGAGGGTTACCTGGTTCTCAAAGAAGGTACCACCTCTGGTGATTGGCTGGAGAATGTCGATTGGGCGAAGACGCGGGCCTTCTCATTGGGGCTCGCCGGCATCTTCATCAATCGTAAGGGCCGAGAGAAGTGTGGCATCGTCGCCGAGGGCGAAGAGTACCGAACGCTTGTTACCGAGATACAAGAGAAACTCGAGGCACTCAAAGATCCCAAAACGGGTGAATCGGCGATTCGCAGTGTCGACATCGCCGAGAGCTTCTTCGATGGCCCCTATCGATTTGACGCTCCCGATTTGATGGTTGGCTACGACGTTGGTTATCGCAGTAGCTGGGACTGCGCCAAGGGTGCAGTCACCCAAGAGGCCTTTGTCGACAACACCAAGAGCTGGAGCGGTGACCACTGCGTCGACCCAGAGATCGTTCCCGGGGTGCTGTTCTGCAACCGTCCGATCGTCACTGACAAGCCTCGACTCGTCGATATGCCCTTCTCGATCATGAAGCTCTTCGGCCAAGAACCTCCCGGCTATATGCAGGGCAGGATGATTTTTGCCGATGGAGAGAAAATGGCCGAGGTCTTTGGCGTTATTCCCATCGACCAGCTCGATCAACGCGGTGCCGTCCAGGGCACAATGGCCCATGTTGATTGGGCCGGCAACGAGAACGAGAGCGTCGCGTCATGATGGGCAAGGGGATGATCGCAGTTGCCTTGAGTCTCGCCCTCTTCACGAGTCCGGCAGAAACAGGTGGGGCAGAAACAGGTAGGGCAGAAACAGGTAGGGCAGAAACAGGTGCGGCAGAAACAGGTGCCAAATCGGGGGTAGACGCCGGAACAAACTCCGGGGTCTTCATTCTCGGTGTGGATGGCATGGACCCGGTGATCCTCGATCGTATGATCGGCGAAGGACGTATGCCCGAGTTCGCCCGCTTGGCCCGCGAAGGAACCTATCAACGGCTCGGGACGTCGACGCCGCCACAGAGCCCCGTGGCCTGGTCGAGCTTTGTGACGGGAACCAATCCTGGCGGCCATGGCATCTTTGATTTTGTTCACCGCGATCCGAAGACGTATCAGCCGATCTCGTCGGCGACGAAACCGGTCGAGTCCGAGCCGTCCTTTGTTCGCTTCTTCGGTTATGTCATTCCGTTGGGAGGTGATGTGCCCGAGAACAACCGCGGAGCGGTGCCGTTTTGGGACATCCTGGTGGAGCACAACATCGACACCGAGGTCTATCGCATCCCCGCGAACTTTCCCTCTCCAGTCTCCGACGCCAAGGTGCTCGCGGGAATGGGTACCGTCGACATGCGTGGCGGCTACGGCACCTATACCTGGTATACGTCCAAGCCCATCGACAGAGATGATCCCAAGGGCGACATCCAGGTTGTCACCGTCGATGACTTTGATCTCGATGGCACCCCCGATACGGCGTCGGGTGTGCTCAAGGGTCCCCCCGACCTTTTCCATCTCGAGCCTGGCCAGGCACCTGGACCGACCGACTACCTGACGGTGCGGGTGGTCTTCAATATTGACCCGGAGCACGACACGGTTCTCGTTCGCATTGATGACGACAATTTGGTTCTTGCCCGAGGAGAATGGAGCGATTGGGTGGAGGTCAATTTCGACGCGCTACCCATGGGACTCTACTCCTTCGCCGGCATTGTACGTTTTTACGTCAAAGAGGTGCGGCCGAACCTGCAAATCTACGCCTCACCGGTGAATATCTCTCCGGCCGACCCGTCGCAGCCCATCAGCAGTCCAGAAAATTTTGCTGTGGAGCTCTATGAAAGTCTGGGTCACTATTTCACCAAGGGCTTGCCCGAGCAGACCGACGCCCTCAAGGACGGCACCTTCGACGATGATGACTATCTGTCGCAGGTGGCCCTGGTGCAGCATGATACGGAGTCGATGTTGGAGCTCGCCCTCAAACGCTTTTCGCCGGGGGATTTCACCTTCATGTATGTAAGCGACCTCGATTTGCAGTGTCACATGCTCTGGCGTCATGGGGATCCCAAGGACCCCAATGCCTCTGTGCATCCCGCCTTCGAGCCGCATGCCGCGCACGGACACGAGCACGCCATTGAGATGCTCTATGAGAATGTCGACAGACTGTTGGGAAAAACCCGTGCGGCGTTGGGTGAGGACAATATTCTAATTGTCATGAGCGACCACGGATTTGCCCGATACGCGCGCAAGGTACATCTCAATGCTTGGCTGCGTGACCAGGGGTACTTGGTGCTCAAGGATGGCAAGAAGACCGGCTCGATCGCTGGTGGTGATGTTGATTGGTCAAAGACCAGGGCCTATGCACTCGGGTTCAATGGTTTGTACCTCAACCTCGCCGGACGGGAAGCCCAGGGCATTGTGGCCGCGAGCGACAAAGAGGCGTTGCAGCGTGAGGTGGGTGAGAAGCTCCGAGCACTTCTCGATCCCCAAGATGGCGTGCAGGTGGTGCATCGAGTGGACTACACCAGTGAAGTCTATTCTGGGCCACGCAAGGCCGAGGCCCCAGACATCATTGTCGGTTACAACATCTCCTACGGTGGATCCGACAGTAACACACTCGGCGAGATCAACGAGCCGCAGATTGAGGACAACGAGTCCCGTTGGTCGGGCAATCACTTGATGGCACCCGATTTGGTGCCAGGCGTCCTCCTCTCCAATCGCAAGCTTGCCGCAGGTGAGCACAATCTCACCGATGTAACGGTGTCGATCTTGGAACATTTTGGTATCGGCAAACCAAAGCAAATGGTTGGCCACTCGTTTCTCCAGGAGGGTCGTGCGAATGTTCGGTAAATCAGTGAAGGTCAAAGTGGATCGTGACGTTTTCGATCGCCTGCGCAAGATTGCGGACGTCGCAGGTTACGCTACCACCGAGGAGTTCGTCGAGCATGTCCTCGAGAAAGAGCTTCTGCGTTTTGAGGAGGCCGGCGGTGATGATGGCGCAATTCGCGAGAAGCTCAAGGGCCTGGGCTATATCTCCTGAGCGTTAGCAGATTTCGAGCGACATGAACGCCCTAAACCACATCACCAGCGCCATCTTTGACGTGCTCATGGCGCCCTGGGGTCATGGAGTGCCCCTCGTCGATCTGTCGTTGTGGTCAATTCTGGCTGCGGTGTTGGCGTTGGTCGTCTACAAACGCGTGAGCAATCAAGAGGGAATCGCTCGGACCAAAGACAAGATCAAGATGCACTTGATGGAGATCCGTCTGTGGCGCCACGATCTCGGCTTGGTGTTTGCCTCGATGGCGCGGATTCTCGGCAACAATGCCATCTACATCGCGTTCAATCTGGTGCCCATGTTTGTTCTCGGACCGCCGATGATGGTGGTCCTGTTTCAGCTCGAAGCAAACTTCTCCCACGCACCATCGCCGGTAGGCACTGTCAACACCCTTCGGGTCACGCTCACCGAGGGAACCGAGGCCAAGGTTACCGACATCACTCTCGAGCTGCCGCCGGGCGTCCTTCTCGATGCTCCGCCAGTTCGTACCCCCGACCGTGAAGCGTTCTGGCGCTTGAGAGCATTGGCGCCAGGTGACCACGTGCTCATCCTGCGCGCAGGTGAGCAGACCTTGAGCAAGGGTTGGGCCGTGGGGGGTGAGCACCGCAAGGTTCCCATCAAGCGCACCCGCAGTCTTGAGGCGTTGTTGTATCCAGGGGAGGCCGGCATTCCAGCTGATTCGCCGTTCTACAGTGCAGAGCTAACCTATCCCGAAAGAGATTTTCCCTTCCTTCCCGATGGCGAGATGGGGATCCTTGTCATCTTCATGATCATATCCCTGGTGGCCGCTTACTCTCTCAAGGGCGTCTTTGGCGTGAGTTTGTAGACCGCGGGGATTGGATGCGGGGCACGCAGCGAGCTTCACTAGATAATCGAACAATGCAATGGCGTTGGCGAGGCGCGTTCCAGCCCTACCGGGAACTGGTGTTGGCCCAGCGGTGATGTTCTCGCGGGTGATGACATCGCTGAGATGGCCGGCGCGCAATCTTCTGAGATTGCAGTAAATCGTCTTGAGGAGAAACCGGTTCTGCGGCGGTGGTGATTGCAGAAGGGACAGCGTTCCCTTGCCCCAGGCCAACACAACGTCACCCTCTTTGCAGAATCTCTGCCACGCCGCTTCAACCTCAGCCGCAGGCCTCGCGACGACGAAGAAATCAGCATCCAGTCCCATCAGCGGCAACAACGGCTCCACCCGCGAGCGGTTCTTGGGGGTGACGAGCTCATGGAAGACCTCACCGGTAGCAGGACGAACGGCGCTGAGGGAGACCAACTCCTGATTGCGATTGCCGATTTCCGCGGCAAACTCCGCATAGACAATGACGACATTTTGCCCATCGCTCTCGAGGGCTCTGGGAATGGCCCGCCGCGAGTCAGAGCGTTTGGGTTTGCGCGGCCGTGGAACGGAGTGTTGCGCGTACTCAACCTGGGTATCGATCATCTTCGCGAAACCCTCGAGGAGTTGGTCTAGCCCCTTGAGCTCAGGCTCGAGACACCGCAAGGCATACACCACCGCCTCAATGCTCGAGACACATTCGAAGCGAGGCTCCCTGCGAATGCGATACTGCGAAGGTTGAGACGGGCGGCAGGTGAGTTGCGGCAAATCGAACAGCCACGGCCAATTGCGTAGCATGATCTTGGCGTGATTCCATGTTCCGTCGAGCATGAGAATATTGTCGGGGCGCTCATGGGGGGCGAGATCTTCGAGGCCAACGGCGTTGGGGCCGGGAAAGAGAAAGCTCGTCTTGGGTGGCAGAGCCTTCGCCAGGTCTGGCACTTCGTGTTGGCCACAAACCTCGATGCGTGTGTTGGTCAAACCAATCTTGGCGAAGCGCACGGTGCCCAAGGAGTGCCCGCGTTCACGCGGATGCTGAATGATGTAGATACCGGTCTTGTTGTTCACCGGCACGATGGAGCCGCACACACAAACGGACTTTGCCTTTTCGCAGCGATAGCAAACCGCGCGGGGCGCGTTTTCCGAAATTGTCTTTGGTTCTACTTCCATGTTTGTCGTTGCACATCATAGCAGTCGGGTCGACGAATCGAAACCATGCTTTCGCCATCGGTTGAATGGATGTCACCTACCCGTTTGCGTTCAGCAAATGACTCAAATAGCGCGCAAAAGTGTTCCCGATGGGTGGTGCGTGGTAAATGAGTGATGGCTCGGGGTTGTGAGGCACGAGGTGTTTGATGCTTGGTTTTCTGCGCGGTGCGAAACGATTTGGTGATCCCGTCATCGTGGTCTCTGGTCTTCCCCGCTCCGGCACTTCGATGATGATGCGAATGCTCGAAGCCGGTGGCGTCGAGATCATGACCGACGGTGAGCGTGAGGCAGACGTAGACAATCCCAAAGGCTATTATGAAATAGAGCGCATCAAGAACCTCGAGAAGGAAACGGACAAGTCCTACCTGCGCGAAGCCAGAGGCAAAGCGGTCAAGGTTATTTCATTTCTGTTGCAGTTTCTTCCCTCTGACAATCGCTATCAGATCATCTTCATGCGTCGCGACCTCGATGAGGTTCTGACGTCGCAGAACAAGATGATCGCCCACCGGGGGTCCATGGACACCACCTTTGACGAGGATATGAAAGAGTCCTATCGCAATGACATCGCCCGAGTACGTTTGTTGTGCCGCAAAAAAGCCATCATCGAGCTTTGCGAAATCGCCTACCGCGATACGGTCAATGATCCAGTCGCCACCGCTGCCACTGTGGCCAAGTTTTTGGGGCGTGATCTCGACCCCACGGCCATGGCGCAAGCAGTCGATCCGAACCTCTACCGCAATCGCAAGGCATAAACCGGTTCATCGGGAAGCTACACTCGGTGACAGCGTCAGGTGGGAGAAGGGGCCAATCCATCATCGGGAAGATTACTCTGGTGGTCCTCGATCATCCGTTCAAGGTCTTGCTCGGTGATGCCCACGGCACCAGAGATGCGAATGACCTGATTGTGGCCGGTCTCGACATCGGTGGCTGTGACCTCCACCATGCCATCCACGGAGATGGCGAAGGTCACATCGATTTGCACATCGCCTGCTCGCGCGGCCCGTATCCCTTCGAGTCGGAATTCGCCGAGGATCTCATTCTTGTCGATATGACGCTCGTCCCCCTGGAACACCACCACTTTCACCTGCGACTGGTTATCCTTGATGGTCACGAATCGACGCCTCACTGAGGCCGGCACTTTGGTGTTCTTGGGGATGATCGTTTCGGCCAGGTCGGCAACCGTCATGATGCCAAGGTTGTGTGGGGTGACGTCGAGGAGCACTGCAGCGTTTGATTCGGCGTCAAGCAGGGATGCTTGGACGGCGGCACCTACAGCAACGGCCAGGTCAGGGTGCACGCCAGTGGCCGGCGGACTTGCGATCACGGTCTGCACTGACTGGCGGACGATAGGGGTGCAGGTCATGCCACCGACGAGGAGGACTTCATCGACCTTATCGGGGGTGAGACCGGCGGCGGCGATGGTGCTCTTGAAAGTCACGATAGTTCGGTCGACAAGGTCGGAGATCAGGCTCTCATAGACGCCGCGGCTGAGGTTTGTCTCGAAATGCATCGACTCACCGTTCGGCAGAGTCGCGAGGAAAGGCAGGCCGATCTTGGCAGTGTCATCGTCGGAAAGGCGGATCTTGGCGTTCTCGGAAGCTTCGCGCAGGCGTTGAGAAGCGCGCAGATCTTCTTGAACATTGACGTTGTGCTGCTTCTTGATCTGATCGCTTAGCCACTTGTAGATGCGATTGTCGAAGTCGTGGCCGCCCAGGAAGGCGTCGCCATCGGAAGCGAGGACCTCCACGGCACCGCCGCCCACGCGCAAGATTGAAACATCAAAGGTGCCACCGCCGAGATCATAGACAGCGACGCATCGCTCGGCACCCTGGTGCATGCCGTAGGCAAGGGCTGCGGCGGTGGGTTCGTTGATGATACGCAGGACTTCGAGGCCGGCGATTTGCGCTGCCTGTTTGGTGGCGTGCCGCTGCCGGTCATTGAAATATGCCGGCACCGTAATCACCGCCTCGTTGATCTCTTGGGCAAAGTGATGGCGCGCCGCTCGCTTGATCTCGGAGAGGATATGGGCGCTGATCTCTTGGATGGCGAGCTGGCGATCGCCAAGGTCCACCCACACGTCGCCATTGGGCCCCTTGACGCAGCGATAACTCATCGACTCCATGGCCTTGCGTGTCTGTGGATCATCGAAGGAGCGGCCGATGAGTCGCTTGGCGGCGAAAATCGTTCTTGCGACGTTGTTCACAAATTGGCGTTTGGCCGCCTCGCCAACGAGGCGCTGGTTGTCTTCCGCGAAGGCAACGACGGAGGGCAGGGTGAGTTTGCCGCCCTGCAGTGGGACCACCATTGGGGCGTCATGTTCCATGACGGCTGCGCAGGAATTGGTGGTTCCGAGATCAATGCCAAGTGCCAGAGACATGTCTGCAATTATATGGCAGATCTGGGGGCGATACGAGTCATTGATAGACCCGTAGACCCGTGTGGACGGGTCACAATGGAACGACCAACTCTGGTTGAGCTGTTGATCGACCCAAAGCTGGTGTAGGAGATCGGGATGTCAGAAAGCAATGACGCTTTCAGCTTCAAAGCACTGGATAACGCCAACCAAGAGCTCATTGGTCCGGCCGGGATACTGTTGTGTGGTTTTTCTCGCGATGAGGCGGTGAAGGTTGAGCAGCTTCTGCGCCTGGTTGTCTTGGTCGAGCATCGGGTCGTTTGTTGTACCACGACCATGGGAACATGGAATGTTGACAATGCATTGCAGGGCGATGACGGTGGCGAGCTTTTGCCGATCGGCAAGGTTCCTCGAGTCATGCTGTTGTCAGGGCTCACCGATGCCCAGGTCGGTGCCACACTCGACGGATATGGCGGAACTGGAATCGAGCGACCCGTCTTTGCGGTGGCGACGGAAACCAATCTAAGCTTCACGGTGATACAATTGCTCGAGGAGCTCCTTGCTGAGCGGCAGGCGATGCGTAGCCCGGGTTAGATCAACGCATGGAAGATAGCTACAGATTTTGGAATTCTTGGCTTCCAGCGCGATTGTGCTTGCCAAATCTGTTGCAGCTGATTAAATTGCGGCGGTTTGTTAACAAATGTGTTATTGGGGAAGGTCCGCCTGGCGGAAACGCTCGTAAAGCAATCTCTACATATACTTACTAAATCGATTCCCAGCGCTAAGGTGAGACCGGGGGGTCGGGAGAGAGCTCTTGTGTAAGAGCGATGAAAGGTCACAGCTATGAGTAGACAAGATGGAATCGTCAAGTGGTTCAACGAAAGCAAAGGGTTTGGTTTCATCACGCCTTCCGATGGTGGCGAGGACGTGTTTGTTCATTTTTCTGCCATCGTCTCCGAGGGTTTCAAGACCCTGGTAGAAGGTCAGAAGGTTGAGTTTGAGACTGTGCAGGGGCAAAAGGGATTGCAGGCGCAAGCCGTACAACCCATTTGAGTTGGGGTTTCTAGGTTGCTTCAAGTTCTTTGGGCGGCCGACGAGCAATTCGCACAAGCGTCGCTACGCTCCTTTGGTGGAAAAGCTCCACGAGAAGGAAACGGGTCTGCTCGTACACGGAATGAGTGAGTGAGGTTCGAAGATGGCTACTGTTGTTGCATTGGGAGAGAGTGTCAAAGCGTATTGTAAGGGATGCAAGAAGGTACTTGAGCACGCTGTCATTTCGGTGACCGCCGCCAATCGACCGAAGAGCGTTAAGTGTTCAGCGTGCGACGACGCACACGCCTATCGCGTCAAAGAGCCGGCGACCCGGAAGAAATTGGGTGCCAAGGGGGTGGGGTTGGAGCGTCGTTATGATGAGCTTACCGCAGGGCGCGATTTGACCCTGGGGACCAAGTACGGCATGGCGGTGCAGTTCACCGACGACGAACTGGTTGAGCACCCTAAGTTTGGTGTTGGCTTGGTAACCCGAGTCTGTGTCGACCAGAAGATCGAAGTCGTCTTCCCAGAAGGCACCAAGACTCTAGCTCATGGTCGTTAGAACCTAGCATCAATCATCCTCAGGAATTCTCTACTCGATCTCCCAGGTCGCGACATATTCGTGGTGATCCGGCAACGCCCCGATGTTCGGCTCGGCATCCTTCCAAATGCCGGACAAACCAAGCTGAGCGGATGTTAGGGAGAAGTGACACATGGCGATGCCCATATCGAGACGCTGCAAGTCGGCCACACGAATGTACTTGGCGTCCCTACCGTAGCCCGGAGTTCGGCGCAGAAAGAGGTGGTAGCGACGCCCATCTTGAGACCGAACGAAACGCCAGGGTTGTCGATTCGATGCCGAGGGTCCAATGCGGACCATCTCCAAGACCGTGGCGAAGTCACCGGCAGCCTCCATGCTCAATGGCTGCTTGAACGTGCTCGAGAAGAACAACCCCTCCCAGGGTCGTCGCATCTTTGCTTTGGCACCCCAGCGGATCAACTTCTCCACAGCGCCACGATTGGCGGCCGCGTGTCCAATGGCCACCACGGCTGGTAAGGTTTCCTCTTCGCGCAACATAATCTTTTCGGCAAAAGTGCTCTTGGTGAAAGTTCCGCCGAGCCAACAGGTACCCAGCTCGAGGTCGGTGGCGAGCAGGATGATCTGCTCCATAGCATAGCCGAAGTCCTCCATGTCGCGCGCAGCACGGCGAGCGGTACCAACGATGAACCCCGGTGTGCCACGGATAAAACCGTAGGTGCCGAGCCCTCTCAGGGCGTTCTGGTCGTCCGCGGTGGCGGCGACGAGCTCAAAACGCAGCGGCGTGCCAAAGGGCCCGGTGGGAGATGAGCTCAGCCATTGTTCCACCACGCGACGTTTTTCCGGCTCGATGGGATCTGCCCGGTAGGTGCGCCATGACGAACGCATCTTGATCACCTCAATAGCAGGACGGCTCAGTTGCACGGTTCGTCTCCGTTGTTTAGGGCAGCGGCAGCCGGTAACGGTTCCTCGAAACTGATTCGTCCGATCTTTCCCGATCGCAATTCACGCAGCAAGGTCTCTGCTGTGCGCTGCAAGTCGACGATACCACCCTGGCGCAGCAAACCCCGGCCCCGGCCGATGGTCTCGAGCAGCTCCATGGGCTCGCGTGGTACAAGCTCGTTTGCAGGTATCTCGAGGCCATAACGAATTCGCAGCAGATCGGGATAACGGGTCGCAAGAAAGGTGGCGGCAAATCCAGCAACGTCCAGATAGTCAAAAGCGGCGTCCGATATTGCGCCTGAAGCAGCGAGCCGGTACGCCGCCATCTGGTCCTCAAGCTTGGGCCACAACACACCTGGTGTATCTGACACAGCGATATCCGTGTTGAGCTGATAACGTTTCTGCTGACGCGTGATTGCTGGCTGATTGCCAACTTTGGCGATGCTGCGGCCCAGCAATGAATTGATCAATGTCGATTTGCCGACGTTGGGGATACCGACGATCATGCAACCCAACGGCTTCTTTCTCCCTGTTTGACTCGGTGCTACCTGTCGACACGCCTCAAGAACCTGCCGGGCAGTACCACGTTGAGTCCCATCCAACGCGAGGCTCCGCGATCCATCGGCGCGTTCGAGATGCTGCAGCCATGCGCGAGTCACCGCGGGGTCGGCAAGATCACTTTTGGCCAAGACCAAGACACGGGGCTTATCGCCGCGCAACGTCGCCAGCATGGGGTTGCTGCTCGACTCGGGCAGTCGGGCGTCGAGAAGCTCGATCACAACGTCAACGCGTAGCAACGCCGTGGCAAGCTCGCGTCGCGCTTTGTTCATGTGACCGGGAAACCAGTTAATTGTCATTGTGCAAACGATGGTTGTCGTGATGCGCCACAGAGCACGCTGCAGAATTTGCTGCAGAACTTGTGGAACCACCATGGCCGACGGTTGATTCCAGGTCAACATCAGCGGCCGCCCGAACAGCAACACCGTAGTACTGTGGAGCTGTCGACAGGACCAACGGTCAGGGTGTACATCATCTGCAGTGCGTGTTGGCCAGGGCTCATTCGAAGAACCAGGAGGCGAACATGGAAGAACGTATCATCCGACTAGAAACCACCGTGGCTTTCAACGAGCAAACCCTTGCCGAGCTCAATGACTTTGTCAGCGCACAGCAAATGCAACTTCAGGAATTGGCAGAAGAGCTCCGGCGTCTTGGGGAGCGGGTGCGTCTGCTCACGCCAAGCGATCCACCGTCTCCAAAAGACGAGCCCCCCCCGCCGCACTACTGACACCCATTGTTGACGCCAACTGCATCTGTGTCCGCGCTGGTCCCCTGAGTTATTCAACGCACCGTAGGAGTTGTGATGGCGTCCACCCCCAGGTTGTTGTTGGTGCAGCTACCCATGCCGCGCCCTTCACCCTTCGCCGCAAGCGGTAATGAACCTCTGGCCGCTGGATGCTTGGCGGTTGCTGTCGGGGTCCACGGATTTGATCAACAACTCACGGTGGAGGTGCTCTCCCCAGAGATCACTGAGCACCTGGGCGACACACTCCTCGCCGAGCGCGTCATTGCCTCCAGGCCCGATTACCTCGGCCTGTCTCTCTATGTATGGAACATCGAGCGTAGTCTACATCTGGCCCGGCAGGTGCGTCGCCTTCTCCCTGAGACCAAGATCATCATCGGTGGTCCCGAGGTGGCGGCGGACAACCATCTATTGCATGACGAATCCCTATTTGATGCGGCGGTGGTGGGGGAGGGGGAAGAAGCCGCGGTCGGTGTCTTTGCCCGCTGGTTGGCGAAGACAGACACACACGGGAAATGGCTCTGGTCAGCACAGGCATGTGGTGACGTGCCTTGGGTATTATCGGGTCCGGCCACATTTCCGTTGCAACACTACCGGTCGCCCTACGTGGCTGGGGTGTTGCCGGTGTGCAGCGACCGGGCCGTCTATCTCGAAACCTCCCGTGGTTGCCGCGCCGGTTGTGCCTTTTGTGGGTACGGTCGTGGCAGCACCAAGGTGCGAGAGTTGCCATTGCCGCAGGTTTCTGAGGCCGTTGCCTATGTGCACGCTCATGGTGCCCGGGAGGTCGTGTTTCTCGATCCGACCTTCAATGGTAGGTCGGATTTTGCGGCACTGTGCGCTGCTGTGGCCACGATCAATAGCGACCGGCAGATCGCATTGTATGCCGAGGTGCGTGCCGGAAGTCTCACCTTGAACGATGTGCGCCACATGGCCCAGGCCGGTTTTGCCAGCGTCGAGATTGGACTGCAGTCGACGAACGCCACGACACTCAAGGACGTCGGCTGCGGTGGCAGTCCCGAGCGGGTGGCAACAGCCGCGGCTATGCTGGCGGACCATGGTATCGCCCCGGTGGTGGACCTGATTGTCGGTTTGCCCGGTGATACCTTCGAGGACGTGGTCCGCGGAGTCACCTTTCTCCACGAGCACGGTCTCAGTGACAACGCACAGATATTTCCACTCATGCTCCTACCGGGTACGCCGTTGCGTCTCCAGGCTGAGAGTCGCGGCGTAACGTTCGCGCCCGAGCCGCCCTACCTGGTGCGCCAGACGCTCGGCATGGATGCTGACGCATTTGCCCGCGCCTTCGACTTTGCCGAAGAGCGGTTTGGCCGCGACCTCGATGAGCCGTGGCGACCATTGTTGGTGGAAAAGAGCGACAACCGGGCGCCTGATGTTTTTCATTTCGACACCGACAGTCGCGCCTTCGTGGGTGCCACCTCCGCTGCTGCCATCGCCACCGCCACCGGCCCAGGGGGTCAACACGTCGCCCTTTGGGTACACGGTAACGATCTCTACGTTGACCGCGACGCTATCATTGCAGCCATCAAGACGCGTACTACCATGGACCCCTTTGCCACCCTCGACCTCATACTGCGACCCCGCACACCCTTTCCGCTCGATCTTCTAGATATTCTCGAACGGGCCCTCGCCGAGCGGGCCCCATCCTATGCGACCCGTCTGCCTCGCTGGTATGGGAACCACCGCATCCGACATATCGCCGTGTGTTTGCCGTCGGACATCGTTCTTCCAGCCGACTACATCGACGCCCTGCGAAAATGGGTGCCGGTGTTCTGCGATCAGAGTTGGTCGCAGGCCGCAGAGTCGCCAGAACTGCTCGGTACCATCCGCCCGTGCGCTCGCATCATCGATCCCTGCATTGACACCACCGACGATACTTGGCGCCGTCTCGTTGCCACATCCAACCCCGACGCCGTCGCCTTCGCCAGTCGGGAAGCCGAGGCTGCGTGGGTGCGCGATGCGTTGGGCTATCGCTGACCTAGGCCAAGCGTAGGCATGTCTCCCGCGGTGCCGTTTTTCTCTGCTGGTTGCGCTGCGCCGTCTATTTGCCGTCGAGACCGCGCTTTTTGAGGAGAGGCTCTACCGACGGCTTTGCGCCGCGGAAGGTGGTGTAGAGAACCATCTCGTCCTGCGACGAGCCAGCCGCAAAGACGTGTTTGCGGAGTTTTGCTGACAACTCGGGATCGAAGACGTCGCCCTTTTCCTCGAACGCATGAAACGCGTCGGCCTCGAGCACCTGAGCCCAGCCGTACACGTAGTAGCCAGCGGCGTAACCACCGTCAGCAAAGATGTGCTGGAAATAGGGGGAGTAGTAGCGGGGAGGGATCTCGGCCGCCATTCCGACAGTCCTCATGGTCTCACGGTCGAAGATGTTGACGTCTTGGATCGCTCGCATTTGTTCGAAGTTGCGGGTGTGCCATTGAAGGTCGAGCAAAGCCGCAGCCACGTACTCGCCTGTCTCAAAACCCTGGTTGAATTTGGAGCTGTTCCTGATCTTGGCGATGAGGTCGTCAGGGATCGACTCCCCTGTCACGTAATGTTTGGCATACTCCTTGAGCACCGCAGGCTCGCTCGCCCAGTTCTCCATCAGTTGAGACGGAAACTCGACATAGTCCCGCTTCACGGACGTGCCAGCGAGGCGCGGATAGGTGACATCTGACAGCAGGCCGTGAAGAGCGTGGCCAAACTCGTGGAACAAAGTGGTGACTTCGCTCCAGCCGAGCAGGGCCGGCGTGTCATCGGTGGGCGCGGGAAAATTGCCCACATTGACGACAATAGGACGACGCGGTTCACCGAGGTCTCGTTGCACGCGGAACAGGTCCATCCACGCACCACCCCGTTTGCTCGGGCGCGGGAAATAGTCGACGTAGAGCAAACCCACGTGCGAGCCGTCAGCATTCTTGACATCGAAGGCTTTGACATCAGGGTGATAACGGGGGACCGAAGAAGTGACCTCCTCAAATGTGATGCCGAAAAGTTTCTCCGCAGTTCGAAAGGCACCCTGCCGAACCGTGTCAACTTGGAAATAGGGCTTGAGCTCCTCATCGCTGAGATCGAACTGTAGCTTGCGTTGCTTCTCGGCATAGTAGCGCCAATCCCAAGGCTCGAGCTTTGCCTTACGGCCGAGATCCGCTGCCAGCAGTCGTTGCAACGCATCTCGTTCTTGGTCCATTCGGGTCTTGGCACCCTTGAACAACTTGCTCATCAGGTCGAACACGGCCCGCGGGGTTTTCGCCATGTTACCGTCGATGGCGTAGTCAGCATGGGTCTCGTACCCAAACAAACGGGCCCGCTCCGCTCGCAGGGTGGCGATCGCAAGGACGAGACCTCGAGTATCATGGTCCCCGTCGTGACTGCCGCGGTCATGAAACGCACGCCACAGTTGCTCCCTGAGCTTTCGATCGGTGGAATAACTCATGAAGGGTTCATAGGAGGAGCGCACCAGACCGTAGGCCCACTTGCCCTCGTGGCCGCGCTCGTTGGCGAGTGCGGCACCGGCGGAACGCAATTGCTGTGGCAGACCCGCGAGCTGCGTTTCGTCATCGAGAATGAGCAGGTATTTGTTTTCCTCCAGGAGGCGGTTAGAGAATTCGGTGTAGAGCGTGGCCAATTCAGTATTAATGGCCTTGAGCCGTTCTTTGTCTTCGCTCTTCACCGTCGCCCCCGCCCGGACGAAGTCACGATGGTAATCTTCGACAAGCTTTTTTTGTTCGGGGTTGAGTTCGGGGTTGAGTTCGGGGTTGAGGTTCGGCCCTTCGCGGGTGTCGTAAACCTTCTTCACCCGCTCAAACAGCTGTTCGTTGAGGACGATGGCGTCTTGGTGTTGTGAGAGCTTGGGGGCAAACTCAGTCTCGAGAGCCCCGAGGGCGTCCGTCCGGTCGGCGCTGGCGAGATTGAAAAACACCAACGCCACTCTCGACAACATCTCACCTGAGCGCTCCAGGGCGACGATGGTGTTGTCGAATGTCGGCTCCGCAGTTGCATTGGCGATCGCCTCAACCTCGCGCAAATGCTCCGCCATTCCTCGCACGAACGCGGGGGCATAGTGTTCGTCTTTGATTCTTTCAAACGGTGGCGCCCCATAGGGCGTGTCCCACGTCTCGGCGAAAAATGGATTGTCTGACATGGTTGTCGACATGGTTGCCTCTGCGTTGGGGCCTGACACTGTTGTCGTTCCTGATTGGGGACCGGCGCAGCCAATCATCAGAATACAAAACAATCCGGCCACGGTATCTTTCTTCATGGGTATACTCTCACTGTGTTCTTTGTTCACGGGTGTGTCCTAACCCAAATCCGCACCCGAGTCATCGTTGGCATCGTTGGCATCGTTGGCATCGTTGGCACGGTTGGCACCGTTGGCCCCATTTGTGGTATCGCAACGCAGGTTGTGTGATACTCCACGATTGAGTGACGCAGTTCGTGTGATGCTCCGCGATTGAGTGACGCTGCACAATTGCGTGATGTTGCTTGACTTCCCCCAATCAGATCATTACAGTCCGCCACCTTGATGCGGGGTGGAGCAGTTTGGTAGCTCGTCGGGCTCATAACCCGAAGGTCTATGGTTCAAATCCATACCCCGCTACCAAAAACATTAAGCCCGACCGGCACTTAGCTGGTCGGGC
>Ga0156400_1361_pt1 | contig 25569 bp, 12 predicted proteins | sample RifOxyA3_FD_108044 | JGI IMG/M metagenome (GOLD analysis project Ga0156400, IMG submission 108044) | Deltaproteobacteria bacterium RIFOXYA12_FULL_58_15
TCGCGATCACTTAGCCCTGTTTGCCTGCACCAGTAGGAAACTCACGCTAGGTGATTTGGCAGTATGTGGGCCTCTTCGATCGATCCACCGAAGGAAAAGTGAAGAGGATTGCGTTGCACTGTCAGGATTGTTTCCTTCTGCGTCGATCCACGATCCCTTCCAGTCGTGGTACAGGACGGGATCAACGCAATGATGCAGAAGACGCTTGGGGTCATTGTCCAGGGGCTTAGGTTCATTAATGATCCCATGCGACTCTTCTGCCGACAACTGCTCCAACTGTCTCATGCATCAACAACATCATCATGACCACACCCCCGGGACGCAAGCCCGGCTGGCCCAAGCTACTTGTTGGTGTCCCGATCGCCGGTTGCATGGCGGTAGGCGCGGTATCGTTCCCACACTTCGTCCACGTAACGAACCACAGCCGGACCGCGCACATAGCCGTGCTTTGCTTTGGCTGCATAATTGGCGCGGGCGAGTTTCTGTAATGCAGCGGCGACGTTGCCCCAGTTGTCGGGATCAGAACTCTCTTTGGCGGCAACCATTCTGGCGTCGGTCAAGTGTTCGGGACCGCACTCGAATGCCGCCACCGTTAGACGCAACCGATCCTCCTCTTTCTGAACTCCGACAAATTGCATCTGTAAGCGGCTGAGGTAATTGACCGCCGCGGCCGTCGCCGCGTTGGGGTCGGCGAGATCTGCAAATCCGAGTTCTCTCGCTTTGGCAGGCATCATGCCAAAGAGACCGCGGCCCTGATGTGAGCTCGACTTCGCGTCGAAATGGCTCTCTTGATAAGCGAGCGCTGCCAAGAGACGCCAGTCAAATCCGAACTGACGCTCTGCAGCTTTGAACCAATCGTCGTGGGCTGAGATCTTTCCTTTCTGTTTCGACGTCAATTTGGCGTCGCGCCGCGGTAGCTTGCGCCCCTCCACTTCGTAGTAACGACGATACACGGTGCCGAATTCGCCCGTAGCACGAACGCGGGTGAGAAAGGAGTTCACAGCATCCATCAAGTCGGTGGCATCCTTGTTGACCGCCCAGGCGAGTGGAGTCGGATCGCTGACGCGAGGACCGACCACAAGGTTGGGAAGATAGGCTCGATTCTCCAAACAGATGTGCTTGTCACATAGGGTGTAGGGAATCCGGCCGGCCGCAACTTCCTCTATGATTTGCTCCGTTTCGAGGCCTTCCCCCTCAATGACGATATCAATGGGCGGGCGGCCGACAGATACAAACAACCCGCTGAGTTCCTCGAGTCGATTGAAGTATCCAGAATTACGACGCACGTGCACTCTTTTGCCGGAGAGATCTTCAATGTCGTCAATCTCCGGTGTGCCCTTGCGCCACACCGCCCGCATGTGCGCCAGTGCGTAGGGCCGCGTGAACTGAACCAGCACCTGGCGCTCGGCGGTCACTGTCATCCCTGCACCAGCAATGTCACCGTTGCCCTTCTGCAACTCGGTCAGCACCTCGCTCCAACTCTCGGGTACAACCACGTCGAGTTCCACGCCGAGCTCCGAGGCAAAAAGCGCGGCGAGCTCATAGTCGAAGCCCATGGGGCGTCCGTGCAGTACAAAATAGCTCGTGCCGTTGTTGCGGGTGAGGAGCCGAAGCTTGCCCCTTTGTCGGATGGATGCGAGGCCAACGGCAGCGACTGTCGCATTCTCCGTGACACCGAGGTGCTCCTGCGTGCCCGCGGATGGTTCGCAGGCGGCTGCGAACAGAGCAAGGATACACAGACAAGGGCTTCTCATTGGGTCCACCCTACCATGGGGGATGACAATGGCACCAACACCGTGGAATCGTCACAGGAGAATCAAAAAGATGAACGCGGCCAACGTCACCAAAAAGAGTGCGAAGACTCCGATCACCACCCACTGAAAACGGGGTGCCGGTTTGACCTCCTCGAGTAACTCCCCGTCGATTGCGCCCAGGAGATCCTCGCCAGCATCAGCAGGAGCGACCACCGGCTCACCGTCGTCAGCAGGCGAAGGGGAGTCATCGTCCGCCTCGTCGGGGTTGTCGTCTGTGCCAATATCACCGGCATCATTCTCACCGGCGTCATTTTCACCGGCATCCCCTTCTGCGGCCAATGCCGTTTCGTTTCTGACTGGTGCCGTTGGGCGATGCTGCGGACGCAGAACCTCATAGCCGGGGAGGTGCAGACCCTCCGTGAGGGCCGCATCGGGATCGATGAAGACCAAGCGGGCCGGACCCAGGGTCACCTCGTCCTTGTTGCGCAGGAGCAAACTACCGGCGACGAGCTCATCATTGACCAGAACACCGTTCTTCGAACCCAGCTCGTGTATCGTGTAACCGCGCCAGTCCCGGGTGATCTTGGCATGCTCGCGGGATACGTTCTGTTCACGAATGACCAGCTCGCATTCTTTCGACCGCCCCACGACCCACTCCGTAAGAGAATCGACCAGCTCTAGACGTTCCCCCTCGGCCACCCCGGTGAGGACACGGAAATGGGCACAATCTCCTCCCGAAGCGAAGATCCCTTGGACAGCTTGTTCGGCAACGGCTCGAGTTCCCCCGGGATCTGCGGCGACGCTCAGCTCACCGTCTATATGGCAAGTGATGCGCACTTTCGTGAACTCGATGACATCACCATCTCGCAACACACGCTTCTCACCAGGGCTGAGGCCTCTTCCGTTGAGGATGGTGCCATGACTGGAGCGCAGGTCCTCGATGGTGAAGATTCCCTCAGACTCCTCGATGCACGCATGACGCCGAGAAACCGTGGTCAACGGTATCTGCAGGTCGGCAGAGTTGTCCCGACCGATTATTGTTTTGCCCCCGCCTGACTCATAGGCAAGGGCTCGGGGCTCTTTGTCGTCGAGCTCGATGAGGCCGGTCAATCGAATCACCTGCACAGCCTACCAGCAATGCGGCCACACCGGAACTTTCTGCCCAATGTTGCTGACAGCAGAGATCGACCCGCAGCCGGTTTTGTCGCCAAAAGGAGCGGTTCAATCGAGAGACATCACTTGCTCGAGCACCTCCAACGGATCGAGCGCCCTGCCCCACCGGTTGATCTCGAAATGAAGGTGCGGCCCCGTACTGCGGCCGCTGTTGCCGACTCTCCCAATTGCCTGCCCGGAGCGCACCCGCGTCCCCGGCTCGATCAGAACCTGGGACAAATGGGAGTAGACTGATCGGTATCCTCCGGCATGATCGATCACAACTCGGCGGCCATGCCCAGCGCACCAGTCAGCCTCGGAGATGACGCCGTTGGCACTGGCGACAACCACTGTCCCATATTCGGCATCGAGATCGACCCCCGCATGGTAGCGAACCCCTCCGTCAATGGGATCTATTCGATCGCCAAAAAGGCTGTTGATCCCCACCGCCGGAATCGGCCAACCGAATTGCAGACAGTTACAATCGACGCCGTATCCACCGATCTGCTCGGGTTGAACAACGGTTTCATTTGTGGACGGAGTCTTGAAATCAATCGTCTGCTCTTCATAGAAGGCTGGCCCCCCCACCGCCCTCGCCTTGTCCGCGGGCATCGTAACACCGGCAGCCCGTGGCCAGACCATCTTCCTTTGCCCACTGCCGCATGCGACCAGGGGAAGGAGAAGACAAAGGAACACGGGCGCAGACATACCCACATGCTAACCAACTGGAGGCCACCCGCCAAGTATTGGGAGGTCTCAGATGTTTCCTGATTTCCAGGCGTAGTATCCCCAGCGGGCGAAACTCACCAGCCACAAAAGTAGCGGCTTGTTGGTGGGATAGGGAACGATGCCGTCGCCCTCGGGTACTGGTTCCCCAATGGCTGAGAGCACAGCACGAGTGTGCGCGCCTCGCATGGGCGGTGTTTCTATGTCCACAATGGGTGTCATCGAAAATGCCAGCGGGTTGCGCACAAAGGTCAACTCCTGATCGATGCCAGGATATTTTCGCCGATACACCATGGGTATTGGACCCCTATCCAAGCGACGGACGTCCTCCACAATGTGACGGACACTGCGATTCTCGACGAGACTGACTGTTCGACCAAAACCGGCCCGCACCACCGCGGATCGCAGCGCCTCAAGGCGATGCTTGCCGAAATAGGGTCGAGCATGGGTCAACAATTCCTCGGGGGAGCAGGTCATCGCGGCATGAACTCCTGCCGCATCCAACCAACGGCGCAGGTCATCTGCAGGGCCAGCCACGCAGACATACCCACCCTTCGTCTTAACAACGTCAGCCAGTTGCCTACGTCCTGGGTCATCGTCAACCGAGATTCCGCGCTCGATCGCACGTGCGATCAATGCCTGCCGCTGTGAGGCTGCAATGCGGTGAATCTGAAACAACACCGCAACGCTAGTCAAATGAGTGGCGACAAACGTCCCTTCCTTGTTCTGCACCTGACGGTAGAGTCCCAAAAGAGTGGCAAAGGCCCCCAACAAACCGGAGCCAATGTCGATGATAGGAGATGGCAGGAGCTTGGGCCGTCCGCCGCGGGCATAGGCGACCTGTATCCCCGTCACCGCCTGTACGACCTGCTCGAACCCAGGTCGATCTCTCCATCCTCCTTCATTGCCATAAGCATTGAGGTGGGTACAAACGAGCTCGGGGTAACGACGGTGCAGCGTATCTGGATCAATACCTATGACCCGAGCCAAATCGAGATTGCGGTAGTTTTGAATGAACGCATCGGGCCGAAACGAATCGATGATGCTATTGAGCTGAGCCTTACCGGCATCGTCGGAGAAATCGAGAGTCATGGAGCGCTTGCCAGCGTTGAACACGAGATGGAACGACAATGCCCAATCGAGTTTTGTCAGACTCTGCACCGACAAGACATCGGCACCGAGTTCCGCGAGCACGCGAGCGGCACACGGTCCAGCGATGATGCGAGATAGGTCGAGGACCCGGATCCCCTCGAGCGGATGACGCAGCGGTTGTGGGCCACCTGTGCAGACGGGGATCTCCCGTTCGCTCCATCGATCGATGATCTCCCCGCTCTCGACTTGCACGCGGGGCACAACGAGTGGCGGATACTCGGCACAGGCGACTCCCGGCCCTGGCGCATTGAGCTCACCAAAAACGGGATCATCAACGATGCAAGCGTCGGTCATGCCTGCTTCAGCGCTGTCTGTGAGCCACTCGTCGATGGTACGCACTTTGATACAACAGATCTCTCTGGCAAGAACCTCCTCCCACTCATCAGCCGTACGGGTAAGGAATATCTTCTCGTAGACCTTCCGAATCTTCTTCGCCTCGGGAATGCTGGTTACCTGGCTCGGATCCCTGAGCGTCTCCTCAGACATGATGGAGCGCAGTCGCTCAACTTCTTCGACAAATCCCTCACCTTCGAGAATCTCGAGAATGCGTGTGTTGTGGGCTGGCAAAGTCACGTGCAGATAAACCCATCGCTCATCGCGGCAACGCCATACACTCATAAATGGGGTACCGGCCATCTTCAGTGGCAAAAACCCTCTGGGTACCCCCGCCTTGACGAACACCTGCAGCACCTGAGCGCACAAATTTGCCTGATATTGTGACGTATCGACGTGCTGCCCTCTGCCCGTACGGAAGCGGGCAATCAGCGCGGCCACGACGCCGTTGACCGCGTAGAGGGCAGACATCACCGAGCCGATGGGAAAATCGTGGTACAAAGGCTTGCCCAATGGCTTCTCATAGAGAAAACCGGCCATGCCTGCAGCAGCCTCGTTGTGGGGCCCGCCCCCGCGTGGATCTCCCAATGGAAATTCTCTCAACGAACAGCTCACCAACCTGGGGTTCGCATGTTCTCGAATCCGATCGAAATCGAGCTGGGCACGACTGAGAATTCCAGGTGGCAAATTCTCGACTACGACGTCTGCCCGCCCAAGGAGCTGGAGCAGCACAGCCCGACCCTCTGGTTGTTGGAGATCCACCACAACCTCACTCTTGCCACGCGCCAACATTCCATCGAGAACGGGATCGGTGCTCGACCCAAACACCACTCGAACGACCTCGGCACCCTGTTCCGCAAGGAGCATGCCCACAAGAGGTGCAGCAATGCTCTGACCGAGCTCAACGACACGGGTACCAGCCAACAGGCCATTATCGCTTGTCGGTTGCGTCATGGTGCACACCTCGACCCCTTTTTACCATCAAGCGGAGATGCGAATCTCCAGATCGTCCCAGTCGGGCTCGGTAGACAAATCAATGCTTCTCCTCGACAACGAAATATCCAAATGGCAACGATCAAATACCGACGCCCAACAACAAAACAACAAAAATCGCACCAGGACCGAGATCGGGATGAGAGCCCTGTGCCACACCGACTCCGAGGTGAGTGATTGTTGTGTCCGCTGCCACCCTCTCTGGACCTATCTGACTCAAATCACCGACAGCCACAACCATTGCCCGAATACCCTTGTAACGGCCAGCCACAGGTTTGAGCATGTCCGGATCCTGCAACAGCTTCGCCTCCGCGGCTCCCCGTTTGGCAATCTCCTGCGCCCCTTTTTGCGCGATGCGATCGAGAGCTTCATCTGCGCGCAATCTCCGCGCCGCTCGCAAGCGTTTACCCAATTGCTGCTGTGCCTTCGCCAAATCGAGGCGGGGCGGCGAAAGGGTGAACAGCTCAGTCACCAACAGATCATCAGCCACGCCATCGCTTGCCGACACGACGCCCACACCCACATGCGTCGCCTGCGCCGAAAGAATGTTTGCCCGATGCCCGGGACTGTTCATAAGACTTCGATGCGCCTCGTCCACGCTGGATGAACGAGCCAAATTCTCTTGGACCAGCGGACGGACAATTCCAGCCCGTTTCAGTCGGTCGTAAGCGGCCCCAGAGATGGCAGACACATGCACAACCTTGCCCGTACGCACCATCTCCTCACTGTAGGAACGCGCCACCGCGGCGACATCGGCATCAACCTGCAGCTCCGACAAACCTGCCCTCAGACGCTCTGCGTTGATCAGACCAATCAATCGCGATTCTTGAGCGTCGAGATCGCCCAAATCACCTGCCCCAACCGTCTGCGTCTGGAGTTGACGGGGCGGCACTCGACCGCAGTATATGGGAAAGTTAGCAAGCACGGTGGCACCCTCATTGGCTGCCGCCGATACCTCGAGGCGTATTGCGTCACCATCACACGACAGTTCGGCTGTGAAACCGCCCTTGCCCCAACGCTTCACCGGGACCTCTACCACCTCACCGCTATCACGGGTGACAAAGACAACCGGATCCGCATATGGAACATGGACCTGCCCACGCAAGCGCACCCGCGCCCCCTGGGGGACCGATCGCGGCACTGGATCCAAGGTCAGGTGACTGACCTGCATCGCCGCAATCACCACACGCTCACTACCCTGTCGATCTGCAACGCCGATTCCCAGCCACTGATACGTTGACGTGGCGATGATGTCCCGCAGTCGTTCGGCGACAACCTGCGCCAGGGCAACATCGTCACTTCGCGTCGTGAACATAACGAGCAGGTGCGGAGTCGGCTCGACAATGCCGTGGTGATGCAGGGCAAACTCAATGGTGCCGTATGCCAACGGCTCCCGCGACACAAAAGCGGCGAGATCACTGACGGCGGCGGCCAGCCGAGAATCCCACGTTGGTGCGTCGTTTCCCAATTGGGCCAGTATCATCTCGATGGCGGGCGTCTGCCCATCCTTTTCGTTTTCACGCTGCCCATACTTTGCTGCTCCCGGCGGTGCCGGCACAAACAATCTTCCAACGGCGGACGGTGCAGGAGTGGATAGCTCGGTCTGTTGCGACCGACCCTGATGCACCAGTGCCGCACAGCCGGTCGCCAACAAAATGACGACGATGAACGATTTGCGACGCATCCCACACCCTATCCCTCCCGTGTGCCGCAGGGAACCCGAGCTGAGCGACCACGTTCTTGACCCCCAACCCGGTGTCGACTAGGCGTTTGGGTGAAAACAGCCATCCACCCGGAGGAACTCTATGCGATCCGTACCCTTGTTGCTGATCACCGCCGTTACCTTCTCATCAGCCTCGGCCCTCGCCGACGACTCTTTGCAGCTCACCGCCGGTACGATGCAGCTCGGCGGCACCATGACCTTCGACACCGTTGTGGCCATGCCCAGTCAGGGCGACAGTGCCACTGGATTTGAGCTCGGACTCGCACCCGAGTTTGGCTATTTCATCATCGACAATCTGGAGCTGACCGCAGGTGCCGGCTTGGAATTGTTCTTCGGCGACTATTACCGCGCGGGTTCCACTCTTGTGGGCTTCAACGTCGGCGCGAGATACTTCGTCGACCTGCAGCTTCCCATGCTCCCTTATGGTGGTGCCCGTCTGGGGATGAGCTTCAACATCCCAGATGCTGGCGACACAACAAAGTCACTCTTTCTCGAGCTGCCCATAGGTGCCCTGATTCCGCTCAATTCACACGTCGCCATCGATGTCGGTCTTCGGGTTGTCTACGCCAAGTCATTGGAAGAGGGCGGAAGCGCTTCTTTGTGGATTCCCATCGGTTATTTTGGCGTCCAGGCGTTCTTCTAGACATCGCGAGAGCCACAGCCGAACGTCGGTGGATTACCGCTTGGGATTGGGGCACCGTTGCCATGGCGGGCAGAAGCAACACCTCAAGACCCATTTCTTTGTATGTCTCCACAGCCTCAGAGAGGCGAGGCATCAGCCGCGCTGGCCCTGACGGGCCTGTTGAGTCAGGATGTGATGCAGGTTGTGCACCCATTGATCTAGGGCAGAGTTGCGATAGCGGTACTTACCAAAGGAAAACGTGGCCCACTGTTTCCCATGGCGGTCGGCGTAGTTCTCGGCCGTCATCCGCCCATAGGGAAAGACCTCCAGCGCAATGACTTCGCGGGCCCGCTCGGCAAGTGGTCGTTCATTCATGACCGTCTCCCAGAATGAATCAGAGCCGCAATAACCACAGCCGTTGGCAGATGGCAATAATTGTTTAAGTTAATGAATCCTCAATAATCAAGCAACCACCCACGCTCCCCACGTGGACATTAGAATTTACGAGTTGTTACATGCCAAAACGTGGATCTCTTGGCATTGGTGGACTACCATTTCCCACAGATCTTGTATTCGTGAGCAGTCGTTGACGACAGGCGAACTCCGTTGATGCCCCATTGCCACACTCCTCACACCTGATTCGTTTTCACTTCCAGGAGAAGATGAATGCGTAAGTTTCTGCTGCAGTTCCGACTGACGCTGACCGCTGTGATGTTCACAGCTGCCATTGCAGAGGCACAATCTGTCCCTGCCGGTGTGCAGGAGTACTACGTGATCGGCGATGCCGAGCAGATCTATGAAATGATCCAGGCCATGGTCGGGGGTGGCAATGGCGGCTGCAACACGACGACGACCCTCACCGCCACCACGGACATTCAAACCGTCATCTACGATCATTGGGAAGACGGCTACGACCCGAACCCGTATTCCACAGCGACGAAGCAAACGACGACGCTCATTATTGGGGATGGCGACGCCAGTAATGGTTGCGCATGTGACTTCACATCCAGCACCACAGATACGGATGATGTCATCTCCTTGGACGAGGCCCTCAGTTGGAAATCACGTGGAGCCGGCACCACCGCGATCACCGACTATGTCCCATACCCACGAAACGCCACCACTCCGCAGCTAAGATACGATGGCCGCGACCGCATCATCGTCGTTGGCGGCCCGGTCAACCTCGTGCACGCCATTGATCCGCGCAGTCAATACATCGGCGATGCCATGGGGATGTTGCCACGCCAGCTCATGGGCAACCACACCAGCTACGTCGTTCCCATGGGTGCCGACCTACATGACTTCGATCATTATCATCCATTCGACTACGTTTACCTCATGCTCTTGAGCTACGACGACAATGTCACGGTCAACGTCGACAATCGCCAAGGCCAAGCTGACTCGACGGTCTCCTTTCAACTGAGCACCGGCGACACCTGGTCGAGTCTGGGCAAGATCAATTTGACTGCTGCGCCGGCATCGGCCATCAGCATCCGCTCTGGCACGAAGGTCACCGCCAGTGGCCCTGTTGCGGCCCTAGTGATTACGGGCGGCAGTGGCACCTACCAGTCACGGTTCTACTCACTGCTACCCGAATCGCTGTTCTCCAATGACTACGTCATTCCTGTGCATGGGGACCGACCCAACGTCAACGGCGACCATCCACAGAACATCTACATCTACAACCCCGATCCGGTGAACAATCTCAACGTGCAAGTCTACGACACGACTCACAACGGCACCAACATGGTGGTCCTGCCGCAGAAGCTCATGGCCTACACTCAATGGAATCCCATCGGCCCCAATGATCCGGTGCCGCAACAAAGCACCGTGCGATTGGTGGCAGATCGTCACTTTTGGGGTGTCGGCGCAATCGACTACCAGGCCACTTCCCATGATTGGGGCTACTCCTTCGTGCCCACGAGTCTCTTGACCGACACCATAGGCGTTAGTTGGGCCCCAGGTAACCGTTTCGATCCGACAACCCTCGATAGTGAGAACGGGTCGCCGGTGTGGATCTCTCCCCTCATGGACAACACCACCATCAAAGTCGATTGGGATGCCAATGGTGTCTACGACAATACCTACACCGTCGACACCCTAAGCGCCCTACGTCTCTACGACACCAGCGACCGTGATCAGACCGGCATGCGTGTTTGGGGAAGCAACAAATTCGTCGCTGCATACGGTCAAGACCCGGATGTCGCCAGCGCTAGCGGTGATGTGCTCGACCTCGGTTATGAGATTATGCCACAGGATTTTCGTTTCCTCGAACAGGTGCTCTCCGTCGAGGCCACGAGCGACAAGTACAACGTGCCACAAACCGGCGCACCTTCCAGCGATCCCGTGACAATCACGTTGTACCTGCGCACCGGACTGTCGTCTCCTGCTCAAGTTGTCTCCGACCTCGCCGCCAGCTTCACCTTGCCCACCAACTGGTCCTATGAAGCCGGTTCCACCCTCGTCAACTTCGCCAGCAGCAACACCGACACCGCCGACCCATCGTTCTCTGTCGGCACCCTTGCCTGGGACTGGTCATCGCTGGGCGAGACCATGACTGGAACCCAGCTAACAACCCTGCAATTTGAGATCACCATCGCTGGAGGTGCTGGCACTGATGATCGCTACGACTTCGAGGCCACCGCAACAGGCACCTACGACAGCCGCCCCTACAACCCCCGCGACGATCTCACCATTATCAAGTCTCCCCTGGATATCACCCTTACCGTCGGCAACGTCGAACGTTCCGGCTCGTCGAGCGCTCGTCCGGGCGAGCACCTGATATACACCTCCACGGTCACCAACGACTCGGCATCGACCGTGAACGCCGACATTCGCATACCCGTGCCATTCGACACCACCTGGAGCGATCTGCACGGTGGCACCTACGACGGCGCATGCAATTGCGCAATCTACTCGGTAACCCTCGATCCCGCTGGCGGTGCCAGTGACAGCTTGAGCGTCCAGCTCGAAGTGCTCCTCTCAGATGACGCCGCCGTTGGTGGCTCCATTAGCAATCAGGCTCGCGCTGACGTCGGTTTGGCCACCGAGCTCATCAGTGCACCTGCTGTCATGGATATCGACGCCCCGGTCCTGGCCGCAACCCTCAGTGGTCCTTCCGTTGCCGGACCTGGTTGCCCATTCACCTACAATGTTCGAGTCACCAACACAGGCAATGAGAATGCCACCGGCATTGCCGTAGACATGCCCATACCCTCGTATACGTCCTATGTGGCCGGCACCATGACTCTCGATGTCAACGACACCGCCACCACGAACTCACTCTCCTGCACCGATGCCAGTGGCGGCGACTGCTCATTCACCACCGGCCCAGACACAGTCTCCGTGCTGCTCACTTCTCAACCTTTGGTGCCGAATGGTTATCTCATTTTCACTTTCCAAGTTGATGTCACAGGCACCGCAAGTGACAACATTGCGGCCGTAGCCACCACGCGAGCGGCACAGCTACCCCCAGCTCCCTTCGTCATAACCAGCAACGTCGTCGACACAGATATCGATGACTCAGGAGATTCAGACGGCGACGGTTTGATCAACGGCATTTGCAGTGATGTGGCCGCCTCGTGCACCATCTCCACGACTTCAGAAGGCTGCCTCGGCACCAATCCCTACGACGCCGATAGCGACGACGATGGCTACCGCGATGGCGACGAGCTGGCCGCAGATCCCTACCCAGGCGTCCTTCGACCTGCCATCACCAATCCCCTCGACTGGGACAGTGACAATGATGGACTGCCCGATGGTCTCGAAGTTGGCGTGTTCTCTGCGGGGTCCGACACCGACACCTCGGCCGGTCATTTCGCATCCGACACAGACGTTGGCGCGACGACAACCGATCCCAACGACCCCGACACGGACGGTGGTGGCGTCCTCGACGGTGCCGAAGACACCAATCGCAATGGAACTTTTGATTCCGCCGACGTTGGCGATCCCAACGAATGGAATGACGATGACGCTGACGCCGATGGCTTGACCAATGTCGAGGAGGACAGCAACGCCAACCATACCTTTGACTCTGGCGTGCAAAATGAGACCGACTGGAATGACGCCGATAGCGACGACGATGGCATCCTCGACGGCGATGAGGGCAACAACCCGGGTGATTGGGCTCTGGATACCGACAGCGACGGTTGGATCAACGCTCGTGATCCCGACAGCGACGACGACGGCATCTACGACGGCACCGAGGTCGGTCTTTGCGGCGTGCCCCACGCCGACACCACTGAATCTGCCGGGTTCTACGTCGAAGACGCCGACTGCGGTGTCACTTACACCGATATGCTCGACAGTGATTCAGACGGTGACAACCTCGATGACGGCACCGAAGATTCGGGTTTTGGGGACGGCCGCGACTACAACGGCCGATACGACGGTGAGCCCGAGACCATGGCACACAGCGCCGACACCGACAACGACGGCAGCAACGATGACGTCGACTGCAGCCCCTGGAACAGCGCAATTTATCAGGGAGCAACAGAGACCTGCAACGGCGTCAACGACGATTGCGATACGGAGTTCGATGAGAACTTCGACTCAGACAATGACACCTACACAACCTGCGGCACCCTCACTACGACCGGTGCCAGCGTCGCGGCGGACTGCAACGACGGCGTCGCAGCGATCTATCCGGGAGCGGGCGAAGCATGTAACGGCTTCGACGACGACTGCGATACAGAGTTCGATGAGGACTTCGACTCGGACAACGACACCTACACAACCTGCGGCACCCTCACCACCACCGGCACCACAGCCAATATCGATTGCGACGACACAGATCTGACCTCGAATCCTGCTGCCCTTACCGAGCTATGCGACGGCAATGACAATGACTGCGACGGCGCAACACCAGCCGAAGAGATTGACAACGACAGCGACACCTACGTCGAGTGTATGGGCTGGCATGACAGCCAGGGCGATCATGATGCTATCACCGGAAGCGGCGATTGCAACGACAGCAATGCCGCCATCAACCCAGCGGCAACTGAGATCTGTGATGCCATCGACAACAACTGCAATACTTCCACAGATGAAGGCTTCGATGGCGACGTCGACGGCGTCACCGTGTGCGGCCCCGACGGTATCGATGGCTCGCCTGATGACGACTGCGACGACTTCGATGAGTTCACGAACCCAACGTTGCCTGAGCTCTGCGATGGCAACGACAACAACTGCGACACCGTCGTCCCGACAGATGAGACCGACGACGACGGCGACGCTATTGTCGAGTGCTCTGTTTGGCACGACACCCAAGGCGATAACCCAGAGATTCTCGCAGGGGGCGACTGCAACGATGCCAATGACTTCGTCAACCCTAACGTTGCGGAAATCGAGTGTAACGCGGTCAACGATGATTGCAATTCTGCCACCGTCGACGACCCCAACTCGGCGGACGACGACGACGACGGTTACACGGTGGAGTGTAACCATGACTGCGATGACACCAACTTCTTCATTCACCCCAATGCCGAGGAACACTGCGACGACACCGTGGACAACAACTGCGACACGCTGACCGACGAAGAGGACACCGTTGCCTGTGTTCCGGACTGCCCCGATCTCGACGGCGACGGCTATCGCGATCCATCTTGTGGCGGCACCGACTGTGATGACAGCAATCCGTCCATCAAACCGGATGCTGGCGAGGACTGCACTGATGGCATCGACAATGACTGCAATGGGCGCGCCGACACGTCCGACCCATTATGTCCACCAGGCTGTGCCGACGTCGATGGCGACGGTTATGAAAACCGCATCTGCGGCGGCTCTGATTGCGACGACGATCGCAGAGACATTCATCCAGCACAAGCAGAGAGCTGCACAGACGAAGTCGACAACGACTGCGATGGACTTGTCGATTTTGCTGATGCCTTTGAATGCGTGGCCGACTGCGATGATGCTGATGGGGACACCTTCCTTGACCAAGCCTGTGGTGGTACCGACTGCGATGACACCAACCAATTCATCAACCGAAATGCAGCGGAAGATTGTTTTGATGGACGCGACAACAACTGCGATGGCGCAGTCGACGGAGACGACAATGAGTGCTCCGCCGACTGTCCCGACGCCGATGACGACAAGTTCCGCGACCATGTTTGCGGCGGAACCGACTGCGACGACACCACCGCGTTCGTGAGCCCGGGCCTCATCGAAAACTGCGCCGACGGTGTGGATAACAACTGCGATGACCTCACCGATGCCGAAGACGTCATCGCCTGTCCGGCCGGTTGTGCAGACGCCGATGCCGATGATTATCCCGACGCCAACTGTGGTGGAACTGACTGCAATGACAACAGCAACGTCGTCAACCCCAACGCCCACGAGAATTGTTTCAACAGCATCGACGACAATTGCGATGGACTCATCGACTTCGAGGACACCTTGTCGTGTCCAGCGAGCTGCATCGATGCCGATGTCGATGGCTTCCTCGACGTTGCCTGCGGTGGTGACGACTGCGACGACGCGAACCCACACGTCAATCCCAACGCCGCCGAGCATTGTTCGAACACAACGGACGACAACTGCGACGGCCTCGTCGATGGGGAGGATCCCGCAGACTGCCCAGCGGGTTGCGACGACGATGACGGCGATGGCTACCGAGCGTCCACGTGCGGCGGGACCGACTGCAATGATGATGAGGACGCGGTCAATCCCAACGCTAACGAGATTGACTGCGACACCACCGACAATGACTGCAATCCACTGACGCCCGATCTGCCGGACCACGATCGGGACGACTCTGTCGCTGATTCTTGTTCGGGTCTGGACTGCAACGACCTGGATCCCCTGATCAATCAAGATGCGGGTGAGAATTGCGAGGACACCCTCGACAACAACTGCGACGGCTTCACCGACGCTGACGACGCGTTGTGTCCTTTTGGCTGTCCCGACCTCGACGGCGACGAGTACTTCGACCAGGCCTGCAATGGCTCTGATTGCGACGACGCCAACCCGATCGTCAACCCAGGCACTGGAGAGCACTGCAGCGATCGCATCGACAATGACTGCGATACCCTGACCGACGATGAAGATATTGGGGATTGTCCGCCGGGCTGCGTCGACTTCGATGCCGATGGCTTCCCCTCAGCTTTGTGCGGTGGCACCGACTGCAACGACGGAAGCTTCGACGTCAACCCTGTGGCTGGTGAGCATTGTGATGACGACGTTGACAACGACTGTAACGGTCTCGTCGACTGGGATGATCCTGCCTCCTGCCCGACAGGCTGCGCAGACGCCGACGGCGACCATTACCTCGACGCCGAATGCGGTGGATCAGACTGCAACGATCAGAATGCGGGCATTCACCAAGGTGCGGGCGAGCACTGCTTCGATGATGTCGACAACAACTGCGATGGTCGAGTCGATGCCAACGATCCCTTCTGCCCGGCAGGCTGTGCTGACGCCGATGGCGATGGTTATGAAGACGCGGCCTGTGGTGGTTCCGACTGCGACGATAGCGAAGACGCTGTCAATCCTGGTCGCGTCGAGCTCTGTATCGACGCCGTCGACAATAATTGCAATGGCGACGTGGATTTCACGGATCCCGCCTGTCCCCCCGGTTGTGATGACGGCGATGGTGATGGCTATTTGGACGCCGCCTGTGGCGGCCAAGATTGCAACGACACCAACTCGTGGATTTTCCCCGGGGGCGGCGAACACTGTGAGAATGGAGCTGACGACAACTGCAATGGCGCCGTCGATGAAGAAGATGCCTTCTGTCCACCAGAGTGTGATGACAACGACGGGGATGGCTACGTCGATGCGGTATGTGGCGGCTCCGACTGCAATGACAGCGCTGCAGCGACACACCCCGCGGCGGGCGAGCACTGCAGCGACAGCGTCGACAACGACTGCGATCTTCTGGTTGACGACGAGGACGTTGTTGACTGTCCGGCGGATTGCATCAGCACAGATGTAGACTTCGATGGTTATCCTGGCTGGATCTGCGGCGGCACCGATTGCAACGACACCGATTCAGACATCAACCCTGGCGAGGTCGAAAGCGTCTGCAATGGCATCGACGAAGACTGCAACCCCGCGACTCCCGATGACATGTTCCCCTCGGACGCAGATCTCGATGGCTTCACGATTGGCTGCGGCGGCGACTGCGATGACGACAACGCATTTGTCAACTACTCCGCTGCCGAGCGCTGTGATGATGGACTGGACAATGACTGCAATAACGTCGCCGACAGTGAGGATGCCGCGTGTCCGCCCGACTGCGCCGATGCGGACGGGGACGGATTCCGCGACGTTGCTTGCGGAGGCACGGACTGCGACGACCAGAACTACTCGGTGAACCCCTCGGGCGGGGAGCACTGCGGCGACGGCATAGACAATGACTGCGACGATCTGGTCGACGGCAGCGATCCCGGCTGCAATCCATCTTGTGCAGATGTGGATCTGGATTTTTACCACGACTCGGCGTGCGGTGGCTCCGATTGCGATGACACCAGCGCGGCAGTTCATCCTGGTATGGGCGAGCACTGCGGCGACGGCATAGACAACGACTGTAACGGTCTCATCGACGAGGATGACGTTGGCGGTTGCCCCTTTGGCTGTGCTGATCGGGACGGGGATGGCTATCGCGATACCGAATGCGGCGGCTCCGACTGTGACGACAATCTCAACGCTGTCTACGCTGGTGCCCCAGAGCTGTGTGACGGCTTTGACAACGATTGCGACGGCGTTTTCGACGAGGGCTTTGTCGATGTAGATGGGGATGGCGTTGCCGATTGCATCGATGAGGATCTAAACGGTGACGGGTGGCGCGACGATGTTGGTATTTCTGGCGGCGGCTGCACCTGCGGTGCGACGACGAGCGGTGCCAGTGGAGGCACGTCATGGCTGTTGATGCTCATTCTGCTCTGGTTCCTCCCTGCTCGACGCAGGAGCCGGCGCTGAGATTGGAACGGGGTTGCGCGGGCCTCTGTGCCCTTCTCATCCTCCTTGGCTGCGAACCAGGTCGGGTGCTGTTCACAGCGGCTGCACAGTCATCGGACGGTGATGAAGTTTGGGCAGATGCGGGTGATGCGCGCGCAGGGGACTATGCCGTGGGCGATGTGAGCGTGCCCGATGGAGGCGAACCGGGTGGTGATGCGCCCGGGGATGCCACACCACCTGCGACACTGCAGATTTCCGTGGTTGGCCAACCGGGATCCGGCCCCGGCCCGATTAATGACATCGACCTCGTTGTCACCAAGCAAGACGGCAACCAGAGTGACGATATCAGTTGCCAATACGATTGCGATCCCAACAACGGATTGAACTTCCTGGGTGGAGCGGCCGGACCAAGCCCCCTCACCCTGACCACGGCATGTGACTACACTTCGGTCGGCACCCACCTGGCAACCGTGCGCTGCGCCCAGGGAGCGGCCTCTGACGTGCTGGCGACTGCACAGGTATATGTTTCATTTGCGAGCTCCGGCACCATTGCCGCCACCCTGGTGGCGAGCCGGACGACGGGCACCTTTCCACTTGCGGCACAGTTTGATGCCCGTAGCACCGACTGCGACGGCGACGGAGCCATGGGCGAATGGATCGATGATCTCATGCTTTGTCGCTTTGAGTGGTCTTTTGGCGACGCCAACGTCGGCAACTGGTCCCAGGGGGCTCAGACGGTTGCCGGTGGGGCCGGACCTTCGAGAAATTCAGACACTGGTTTTCTTACGGCTCACGTTTTTGAATCTGGAGCGTGCTCTCCCACGTGCAATGCCACTCTGACGGTAACAGATCCACTCGGCAATTCGGGTATAGCAACGGTCGAGATTACTCCAGAATCACCCGAGGTGAGCTACGCAGGTGCCAACACCGTCTGTGTCGGCCAGAACGCGGTTCCAACGGCTGGCGCTGACGGTTGCCCCGCTGGTGCCACCGTTTTGCAAAGCGCAGACTTCGATGCCATGGTCAGTGGCCACATCGGCTCCAACATGCGCGTATTGTTCAAAGCCGGGGAATCGTTCATCCAGGACAGCAATATCATCGTCGATTCGAGCACGACCAACTGTACCATCGGCTCCTTTGGGAACGCTACGGGCGGACAGGCCAGCGTTACGGTGACCACCACCTCCGGCACAGCAGCAACCCTGACCATTGAGGGAACCGACTGCCGCGTCCTCGACCTGAAACTCACATCAAATCCCTCCACCACTCCGCGACAATGGTTGGGCGGCAACGGTGAACAACTGACCGTCGTAGGAAACACGGTTGATGGCTTCTATCGCGCACTCAGCTCTCCTGCTCTGGACGCCACTACCCATCCCGCACACACAACATGGGTGAGCAACACGACCACGCAGGCGGCGTCTGCCAATGTCATCGACTACTGGCTGCTGCGTGACAATCTCACATTGCTTGGCAATAACATCCAAAGCGACGATGACAACGGATTGCATGCGCTGTTATTGCAATACGCCCCAAGCGCCGTCATTGCGCACAACAACATCAACTCTTCGGGCGACGTCGCTATCGGCAGTCTTTGCACTGCCGCCACGGGAAAATCCTGCAGCAGCTCGTGCCTCGACCCCGATGGCTGTGCGAGCACCAACATCGTCTTGCGTGACAATCATTTTGCGAGCCCCAATGCTGCACGATTGTTGTCCCTCGCCCCCATCGACTCAAATCGCGATGAGAGGGTGGGACGAGTGCTGGTCGAAGGCAACTACTTCAATTTGGAGGGACCCACCTCTCGGGGCATCGAGATTGACATCACGGACACGGAAATTCGTAACAACATCTTCTGTCGGCACAACAGCACAACGGGCGCAACATTGGCCATCGTCGTGAATCACACCGGCACAACCAATCCCCATCCCGCTCGGGTTCGTGTGATCAACAACGCCGCATTCGTTAGCGTCGACCTCGCCGGTACCGCATCCATCCACCGTTTCGTCTCCATTGAGTCGGGCGATAACCACGCGGCTTTCAACAATATCTTATGGCAAGAGGGGGACGATGCGGTCTTGGTGTTCACCGATACCACCAGCGCCTTGAGCGGCACCAATTTCGACAACAACACCGTCGCCGTTTATCCTTTTGCAGCAAATCCCGCGATCGCGATTGCAGAATTCTGTCCGGTCTCTGGCATGACTGCCTCAGGCACCCATACGAGCATTGGCTACGATCTGTTTGGCCTGGCCCGCGACGGGAGCTACACCGTCGGCCCTCTCGAACCCGACACCTCCCGCTGTCCCTGAGGATTTCCGGCTGAGTGGCTCAAACCGAAAATTTCAACCAGATCCCGACATATGTGGTGTCGAGCTTTCCGTCGTCTGGGGTACCAATATGCCCATGCTCAAACTGCTGGAGGATGGAATGCGTTCATTGACAATCACCATGTGGATTCCGATGGTTTGTGTGCCGTTGTTTTGCCTCAGGCCAACGGCGCAGGCGGGCACAGCCTTCCATGAAGAGGAGTGGCAGAGCAGCTTCCAAAAACAGGCTGTTGCCTCCTATCTGGATGGTAGCAACATGCGCTATCTCATAGTCAGTGCCAATACCCAGTCGGAGGTAGCCGCTAGCGAGCTCTCCCAGGTCATCGATTCCACAGGCAAGGCCCAGTATGTGATGGGCGGGCACAACCTGGGTGACATCGCCGGCATCGGCGACGCCGACATCGCCAAAAAGGCCAAACCACTGCCGATAGACCGCGTCATCGTGGTACGGGTCTTCTCTGGACGAAGAACGAATTGCGTCGTGACCGTTCTCAACACCGATGGAGATACCCTCTCCGCCTTCAATGTCGAGCGCGGCGAGGCTTTGGCAGACAACCGCAAAACCGTTTCGGGCGTGTCCAACGCGGCGGCCGACACCGTCGGAAAAGTGATGGGTGATCTCGGCGGAGGTAGCGATGATCCAGCAACCAAGGAGTTCGAAGAGCGGGCACTTTGGATGCAGGGAATTACCCAGGTGAACGCCAATCAATATGGTGCCTGGACCAACTCTTGGGAGGAACCGCGACTCGGCAAATACGGCAAGCCAGTTGCGTGGGGTGAGTTCTTCACCCTTGTCGACCGCCCCGAATTGGCCAAGCAATGGCAGAAAGCTGAAGACTACTCTGGCGTGTCCAGTTTCGGGGGCGTACTCGCGTTCCTTGGAATTCTCGGTGGGACGACAACCGGCATCATGTGGGCAGTCATGGATGAATCTTCGCCGTGGGATGCCGTTACCATCAGCTGCTTGGGCGCAATCGTCGCAGGAATCGTGATTGTCAAGGTCGGCCCCGATCATCCGAACGTGGAAGCTCACGAAATTCGCGAGATGGTGGACCAATACAATGGCAAGCTCAAATCGGAGCTCGGAATCGCCAGCGCCTCTTTGCCCAGTGAGCCCAAAGTGGCACTGTCGTTTGCACCGATAGCCGGCAAGTATTCCGGCGGCGCGTTGCAACTCTCATTCTAATGAAGGCCCCTGTGATTGGCCGCATCACCGCCGACCTGCTCTTGGTTCTTGCCCTGCTTGCGCCCAATAGCAGTTGGGCTGACGTTTCCGAGATCGAGAACCACCAAGTCGCCCTCTTCGAGCGGCTGGCACCGTCGGTTGTCTTCCTAGCCACACGCAAAGGAATTGGCTCGGGGTTCTTTGTCGACAACCGCGGGCTGGTGCTCACCAACGCCCATGTGGTCGCCGACGCCACCGGGATCGATGCGGTTCTCCATGATGGCCGAAGACTCACCGGCAGAGTTGTCGAACGCAGCAAGGACGTCGACCTGGCGTTGGTACAACTGCCCGTCGAGAGCTCGCGCGCCGTTGGTGTGGGGGACCCGAATCAACTGCGAGTTGGCAGTTGGGTGGCGTCGGTGGGGCATGGGCAGGGAGGGATCTGGACCTTCACCACCGGGATGGTGTCAAACATATATCCCGCGGGCGCTGAGCAGCCGGTGTTCCAGACCCAGATCCCACTAAACCCTGGCAACTCCGGCGGACCCATTGTCGATCGCCATGGAAAGGTCGTCGGCATCGTCACCGCTGGCGTCGCCAACGCCAACAACGTCAACTTTGGCATCAAGATCGACATCGCCTTTGGCCACCTCGAGAAACTCGAGCACCTATGCGATTGTCTGGTGGTCAAAGCGCCAGAACAGGTGCCGATTTTCGTCGACGATGAAATGGTCGGGGTCGGTCCGCGTCTCCTACTAAAACTTCGGCCCGGCCGACACGAGGTCTTCGCGGTCATTGACGGCCGCATGGACAGGAAGTCCGTCATCTACCCCAGCGAAACGGCCGTAGAGCTGGGGAAGTAGTCGGCCGACCGTAATGCGGAGATGGTGGCTAGCCAGCCCGGAGGCCCTCGCCAGCCCGGAGGCCGAAGCCACAATACGCATTCACGGCGAATGTCTGCTGGTTTGACCGCGGGCTAGCCTCGCTGCTGTTACCCTCTTCTCACTGATCGCTTATACTCAGCCGATGCATTGACAACAATAACGCCAAAGATCCTACCAATGACGTACCCAAAAAGGCCACCAAAGGCTGCGCCCAGAACTCCGGAGGTAAACACCAGTCCGCCGAGCGCTCCGAGGCCGAGGCCGACGTATCGCCACGCTTTGCCGGCAGATCGGGATTGGGGTGAGATTAACTGTTGCTCATCCTCAAATTCCTGCACCCTTGGCGACATCCGCAGATACAGCGGCGTGTCACCCAATCGCGTGTAGGGGCTACGCCGGGAGCGGGCCAACTTGAACATCACGTCGGGGCCATAATGGCCATCCTCGATGCGCCGCACGAAACGGTCGAGGCTGATGTGGTAGGTTGAGTCGTTCGTCTCAATTACCACCGTCTCGGTTGGGTCGAGGAACTCGAGGTCCTCTGGATCCTGGAGCAGCGCTGATGCCGGCAAGCCCACCGCCGGTTTTGCCGCGGACGGTTGCGGCAACGGTGGTGGTATTACTGGCGCAGGCAACAGAGGTTCCTTGGCCCTCGAAACCTTTCTGCGTTCCTCCTCCCGCTTGCGGAGCTCTGCCCGGATCTCCTGTAACCCCTCGGCGTCTATCTCGGTCTCGATCATCGAAGGTACGACTTCGTGGATGTGTCCTGACTCTTGGACTCTGGCATCACCAACAGCGCTCTCGAGCAAAGACACAGGACCACCGATGGCACCGTAATTGATGGTGGTGCCAGAGTCGCTCGCGAAACCTGCAGTGCCAATGGTTGCCTCAATCAGCGATATCCCACCGCCGTAGATAGACGAACCACTGGCCACTGTGGCCCCAACTCGAGCCTCCATAAGAGACGTCGCACCGCCGTAGATTGGCACGTCCAGATCATAACCGACCGGCATGCCCACCGAGGATTCGATGAGCGAAGACGCACCACCGTAAATCGGTGTGGCTTTCGGCGGCTCACTGGTGTCCTCTGCGCCATAATCAAACTCATAGGAAGAACCGTTTGGCGCGTTGAGCGGCGCTGATTGCGCCGTAGGTGGCGGGGTAGTCGAAATAATTGCTTCCTCTAGCCCCCCAACGAACTCTGGTGAATCGTCTTTCTTTCGCAACAACAGACCGGACGCCGCTACGATGCGCAACAACGGTGGCTCCGGCAGTCCACTCACAGCAATCCTTTTGCCGCCAACCACAAAGGACAGGCCCGCTAGGGCTCCGCTCGTGCTGACCTCGGCGTCCTGAACTTCCCCCCTGCCCCAGAGACTTATCGGGCCGGGGACCCCCCGACGCTCGGCGATGAACACCAAGCCACCTTGGACACCACAAAGGATGCCAATCCGCGGCACAGAGCCATCCCCAATGGAACAATATCCCTCGGCATGGGCGAGCACCTCCATGCCTGTTTCCTCGACAACGGCGTCGACGAATGTTCGGGCGTCGAGCATGGTTAATCCACATCCTCAAGAGTCTTCACGGCCTGCCAGAGCTGGGCGATGGTGCCAGGCGGCAACGTCACCGGCTCGTCCTCGCCCGCGGTTTGCGCCTCTGCGAGCACCTTATCCAGCATTCCCCGAACCTTGGTGAGCTTCTTCCTCTGAGCCGCGCTCATACCCTTGATCGCAGATGCGCTGGAGGTTGCTGCCGACCTTGAGGAGGCAACCGACTCAACAGCCGCAGCCAACTCGAGGATCGCCGGCAAGAGGGCCTCCTGTTTTGCGGAGCGTCTCTCGCTGGCACTATCAATGCTCTCGCGCACGCCCTCGACGTGACCCGACAAACCACTGATCTGTTTGGTAACCCGGGTCACCGGATCGTCGTCAGCGCCCCCCGCCCACTGCAACTTGGCGAAGCTCTTCTTGATTGCCGTCCAGCGTGCCGCTTCCTCGGCGGTCAATCGACCGCGCAACTCCTTGAGCTTGAGTAGATTGGACTCAGCGCCGCTGGTGAGAGTCTGCGCCTCCCCCATATAGTGATCGTCAATCAACGCCTGCAGCTCGTCGTCGTTCATCACCCCGACAATTCGTTGGGCCAGTTTCGCCATGTTGCGATAGCTACCCTGAAGCTGAAACCGAGGCTCAGTGCGGAAGCGATCGTCTTGGGAGGCGGACGAAATGTAGGCCGCATTCACCCGGAGCAAAACATCCCGCGCGACAAAGAGCTTCTCAAAGATGCTGACCAACTCGCTCTGCTCTGCTTTGGAGTAACCGTGTCTGAGCGCGCTTGCGGGTACCTCTTCTCCTTCGGCCATTCGCACAAGATTGTAGACGTCGGAGAACTCACGGCCAGCGAGAGGTGCGAGGACAGGATTTGCGGTCAAGGCGTTTTCAATGTAACTCAACGCAAACGCGCCCTCCTTGCCTGAGAGGACATCGCCGAGATTGTGAACATCGGCCCTGTTCGCCAACATGTCGGGGATCTGAAACTTCTCCCCCGACTCGGTGTAAGGGTTGCCCGCCATGCACACGCAAAACCGTTTGCCCTTAAGGTCGTAGGTCTTGGTGCGATTCCTCCAAACCCCTTCGATTCTCCGTTGGGCATCACAAAGAGAAATGAACTTCTGCAAGAACTCCGGACTTGTGTGCTGAATGTCATCGACATAGAGCATCACGTTGTTGCCCATCTCCAGAGCAAGGCCGAGCTTCTCGAGCTCCTGCCTTGCCGTGGCGTTGGGTGCCTCCTCGGGATCCAGAGACGTCACCAAATGTCCCAGGGCCGGGCCATTGATCTTGACGAACACCAAACCGAGTGTGTTGGCGATGTACTCCATCAAGGTCGTCTTGCCGTAGCCCGGCGGTGAGATAACCAGCAACATGCCCATCAAATCCGTACGCTTGGCGTCCCCCTGCGCACCAATCTGCTTGGCGAGGTTTTCGCCAATCAGTGGCAGATACACGCCATCAATGAGCTTGTTACGCACAAATGATGAAAGGACTCGGGGTTTGAGCTCATCAAGCCGCAATCGCTCTCGTTCTCGCTCAATCACGCAGTTCCGCAGAGCACGAAACCGTTCGAATGCGGGCACGTGCTCGGCGACATAGCCACCCAAACGCTCTAGAATCTCGTCGAGTCGCAGCGGCATGGTTCGGTCGGTGATGCGGCGGTGTTGTCCAAGAAGGTCCTTGACCAGCACAGTACTCTGAGCACCCGAAATCTCCCGCTCTAGGTTCTTCTCTGTGAGTAACAGTGCCGCCGACTCCCACAAAACCGGTCGTAGCCCACGCACGGTCTCATTTTCCGTCGTCTCAACCAAAGCGGAAAGCCACCGCAAGCAGAGAGAGTATTGAGTTTCGAGATCGCCCTTGAGCGCCAACAAATCAGCTTCAAAAGCAGCCCGACCTCCCAAGTCATCCAATCGCGTCAACAGCGCATCGCGCAAGGTTACCGCCTCGGCACTGGTCGTGAAAACCGCCCGCTCCTTGGCAAGCTCCTCACTCAAATACTTCCCTGCGATCCGCGCGTCACTGGGCCGACAGTCAATCCCAGACTTGTCGGCAAAATCCTGCACTGCCCCACCCAATTCCTCGGCCAAATCAACCAGCGCCTTGCCGGTCGCGAAAGCCAAACGCAAACGCCCCAAGTTCTTCGCCGTGCGGGACCAAGGCTCACTGCGCTCCGCGGCACCAAATGCCCAGAACAACAATCCGAGAGCACGGGGCCGCGGGGCAAACCTGAGCAAACCACCCGTCATGTGCAAGTTGAGCAAGGCGTCGAGAATCAACGCGG
>Ga0156400_1370_pt1 | contig 25079 bp, 27 predicted proteins | sample RifOxyA3_FD_108044 | JGI IMG/M metagenome (GOLD analysis project Ga0156400, IMG submission 108044) | Deltaproteobacteria bacterium RIFOXYA12_FULL_58_15
GCCGTAGTTTCAGAATGGCCCGTTCGTTGACACAGGGGCTTGGTAATCCCCCCCCCCCCCGCCAGAACCTGTGTTGACGAACGGGTCGTTTTTTTGTTCCAGAATGGCCCGATCGTTGGCGCAGGGTTTGGTAATCCCCCCCTCCAGAACCTGTGCCGGCGGTCCGGGCCCTTTTCTCCCCATCGCAACCAAGCTCTGCCACCCGTGCTATTGCATTTGAAATCAAGATCTAGGACTTGAACCGATTGCGAATCCTGTGGCGCAGAAGCTCCACTGCGTCCGCTTCGTTGACGGGGGTGCCTGGGTTGAACCGAACCGTGAAGCTCGTTTTTGTGAGATCGCCAAGGGGTGTGCCTTCGCGAACGATCTTGTTGTCCTGGTGCAAGCGTACGTCCTTGAGGGAAAGCCCAAGATCGTAACGGTTGAAAAGATCTCTGAAGAGCATCTTTTTTAGGTCGCCTACCGTCCACGAATCGATTTGAACAGGAAGGAGCTGTGTTGCAACGCTGGTTCTCGCAATCCGGAAGGAGTACTCCACCACAATTTCGAAATCGACATAGGCCGTGTTGAGAACTGCTTGTACATCATCTCCCTTGGGCATCCAGTAGCTTGAGAGGGTGTGCCCACACAGCGGGCATACAGTGGCGCGAAGATCGTCGAGACCACGGGTACGGAAGAGGGGGATGGCGAACGCCTTACGTTGACAGGCGCTACACGTCGTGTGATCGCCGAGAACCTGGAGGATGCGTTTCAGCTCTCGGCGAATAGGAAATGCCGTGAGCGCAATTGGGACGGCATTACGAGTGAGCTCGTTGCGAAAACGCAAACCCGTCTGCACTGTTTTGCCGCTCGCGTGGCGTACACCTAGCTCGACCATGTCGTCGGCATCGACGAGCGCCTTTTCTAACGTGGCTGGTTTTGGATCGGATTGAGCAAGGTGGTCGAATCGCGTTTTCAAATCATCGTAGGTCTCGAGCCCCAACAAAGGGTATGGAGATAGCTCGGACACATAACACAAAAGCAGCAACCGCAGCACTGCGGGCTGCGCGGGCCCTTCCACCTCGATCCATTTGGCCTGCTGCTGGGCAGCGGGACTGGCTTGGCTGGCTGCAAGGGAGTCGAGGCCGATGCGGATGAGCCGCTTGTCGGCGAATGGATCGAACACTCGATCGAGGGCCTGTCCACCACGTTCTTGCAGCGAGGTTGGTGTGCTCGCGTCACGGTTGTATCGTCGCACTTCAGACTCCAACAATCGAATGGCACTTGGGACATCGCTGAAAGAACGTTCGACTCTTTCCTGCAGCTCGCGTCTGAGCTCGCCAATCACATCCCGTCCAACCAACGAGCCCTGTTCGACATTGCGCAACAACTGGCAGGTGCCGCTCGACTCAAGGTCAGCTCGCTCGTCGTTGAGATTCTCGAGGACCGTGTCGAACCACAATAAACGTTCCTGCAGTGCACCCAGTTGTGTCTCCACATTGTCATCCCATCCTGCATCTATTTCTCCGCCCTTGGCTTGTTCTTCCATGGCTTCGAGGCGGGCGAGGTCGCCTTCGCGATACATGGCGTTGATTCGGCCCATGACTTGGCCAAACCGCACGCGCTCGTCTTCCGTGCGTGCCAGATCTGGATGGAATCGTCGAGCCAAGGCCCGGTAGGCGGCCTTGAGACGATCGCTGCGGTCTGGCACGAGAAGATCGTCGATAGCTGGTGATTCTTTCGCGGGTGGCACTGCCGCATATCGGGACGCCCGGTCTTCGAGCTCACGGGCGCGCCTGTTTTCGAGCCTGACGGCGTCGTCGGTGATTGAATGCCGCTTGGCTCGGTTGAGAAGATCTGCCCATCGTTCGATGTGCCGGGTGAGTGCCTCAACTCGGCTCAGGGTGTCGTACTCGGTCGCCAAGACTGCGCGAGTCCTGCCCTCGAATGCTGCGAGCTGTTCGCGGAGTGTCTCGATCTCGAGGTCGAGCTCCGCCAGCTGATCACGGCGGTGTTCCAACTGAGATTGCAGTGATCGCAGTTCGCGACGCTCAGGAGCGGCAGACAACACCAGGGTGGTGTTGGCGTGCTGTTTCTTACGACTCGGCATCGGCGGCCACTCGTTCGTCGAAGCGTTCCCTCGTCAGACGGTCAGTGAACGGCACCAGAGTGCATCAGAAGCGCAGAATCGATGCCCATGCTTCTGAGGGCCTCTTCCCAGACCGCGTCGGGATCGTCCACGAAGGTCAGGTTTTCGACCGGATTGGTCACCAGCCATGCTCCTTGGATCACCTCGTCGGCCAGCTGCCCCGGCCCCCAGCCAGCATAGCCGAGGTAGATCCGCATGCGTGGTGGTGGTTTTTCCACCAGCAAGCGCAGGGATTCGAGAGAATAGCTCAGCTTGAGTTCACCCGAGACGTTCTCCGTTTCCGGGCCCTCGTGGTCTGAGGCGTGGAGGATGAATGCTCGGTCGGGTTGTACCGGACCTCCCTGAAACACCAGGGAGGAAGGATCTCCGCGAAACTGCATGCTCTGGCTACTGCAGAATGTCCCGATGTCGAGATTGCTTGGGCGATTGATCAACAGGCCCATCGAACCATCCTCACCGTGTTCCAGCAGGAGGACGACACCACGAACAAAGTTAGGATCGCCAAGTTGGGGCACGGCGATGAGAAAACTCGGCGCAGCAAGCTCGGTTTCGACGATCGACATCGGCAAAGCATAACCGGTAACGCCAGGGCATTCCAGAGGGGGAAGATTTACGGTTTTGTGGAGTAACCATCGGTGGTCTTTGCCATTTTTCGGCGCTTGACCACCATGATGAATCGTTGACCGTTACGGTCGACAGTGAGAGTGACCTGGGTATCTGGCTTGCCGCGAACCCGCATGACCACGTCCCCGAGGCTCTGACCGGTTATCGGCTTGCCATCGACCATGTCAATACGATCGCCGCTTTGGATTCCTGCCTCCGCGGCGCTTCCACCTGCAAGGGTCCGCACAACCATCGCTGAGCCATCGACCATATTGAGTTCCATGCCAACCCCCACAAAATCTTTGGGAAAGGAGTCGACAACCTCGGCCCGCTGGCAACTTGCGCTACCGATGGCTGCGCAGATCCCCAGAGCCGACGCGAGGGGGCGGAGTTTCACTCAGCAAATCGCTTTCGCAAGTTCTGCCTCACATTTTCGGGAACCAATCCCCCGACGTCGCCTCCAAAGGAGGCGACCTCTCGGACGAGTTGGCTGGAGACGAAGAAATACTCCTCGTCGGTCATCATGAAGACGATCTCGAGGCCAGTTTGAAGCCGTCGGTTCATGTGGGTCATCTGAAACTCAAACTCAAAGTCGGAGACGGCCCGCAGTCCTCGTAGGATCACCGACGCGTTGCGCTTCTGGGCGTAGTCAACCAACAGCCCAGTGAACGTCACGATCTCGATTCGTGGGTTGTCGCCAACCGCCTCCCGAATCATCGCCATTCGCTCTTCGGGGGTGAATAGGGGTGGTTTCTTGATGTTGATTGCAACAGCCACAATCAATTGATCGAATATTCGCAAACCGCGCTCGACGAGGTTGAGATGTCCAAACGTAACCGGGTCGAAGGATCCAGGATATACAGCGATTGTCACGGACTGTGTCCTTTCATGACGAATATACTCACGGCCACGTCGCCAAAAGGGCGCTCCCGACTCAAGCACCACCCATTTGGCGCAGCAGGCGGGTGAACGCGTCCACGATGCTCACATATCACAGAGCTTTCGGCGGCCATTATCCCTGATGCAGCGAGTTGCCACAATGTTGGCTCCAACAGACCCGCGTCAAAGGGAGGGTCCAGAAATGCCACATCAAAGTGCTCCCCCTCGTCCACCAGTTTCTTGAGCGCCTGGCTCGCCGCCACCGGCAAGATGCGGGATTGAGTGCCGGCGACAACCGCGAGATTCTTTTCGAGGAACTGTCGGGCGCGGCGGTCATTGTCAACAAAAACGGAGCGGTTGGCACCTCGGGACAAAGCCTCGATGCCGAAGGCACCCGTGCCAGCAAAAAGGTCGAGGATCGTGGCACCTGGGATCATCGGGCCGAGAATTGAGAAGAGTGCCTCGCGCACACGATCAGGAGTGGGGCGGGTGTGCAACCCTTTCGGCGCGGTCAGACGGCGACCGCGGGCGCTGCCAGCGATGACTCGCACGGCTGTAATTCTATGCCAGTTCGCTGCAAAGGTGAAAATTGATGGCAGTTGAATTGTGGCGGCGGTGCGATTTGGCTGGAGCAAGCCCGACGGAACTGTCCGATCAACGCTTTTGGCGGCCCGCAGTGCTGGAAACGACCGCCAGCGCCGGTTCTCGCCGGGTACGAACGGTTTCGGCGCGGTGGAGGGTCTCTTCGATTTCCTCCATGACACGGCGCCAGCGCAAAAAAGTCACGTTGAAAGCCTCCCGTTCCGCGGTCCAGCGATCGAGAGTGGACTTGGGAATATCGACCGCACTGGGGTCGTTGCTCGGCTTCCATTCAAACGTATGGTTGCCGTCGAAATCGAGACCGATGTTGATGTGTGCCAGCATGATTTGAGCGTGACTAAAACACGGTGGTCCGACAATTCGGTCTCTGGAGTTGACTCCCGTTGCCACTTTCGGCACTCGAAGCGATGCGCTTCTCTTCTCGAATTCCATCGAGTTTGCAGACGAGCCCATTGGTCGAACAGCTGCGACAAATGCAGCTCATCGACTTGACTTGCTCAAATCCGACCCGATGTGGACTGACCTACCCAGTGCAATCGCTCGCCGACGCGTTGTCCAGCCCCGATCCTCTCTCCTATTCACCTTCGGCGCTTGGCAAACTGGAGGCACGGGCGGCGATCGCCAGGTGCGCCCGCGAAGAAACCACAGCCGACCAGGTTGTGTTGTGTGCCAGCACCAGCGAGGCCTACGCGTGGGTGTTCAAGCTGTTTTGCGAAGCAAATGAGTTGGTCGCTTACCCCGCCCCGTCCTATCCGTTGATTTCGGTGATTGGTGAGCTTGAGGCAACCGTACCCGTGTCATACCGTTTGGCGTTCGATGGCCAATGGGAGATCGATCTTGCCAGTCTGGAAGCTCGAGTGGAGCAGGGGGCGCGGGTGATCGTCATGGTTCAGCCCAACAACCCGACCGGATCGTGCGTGAGCGTGGAGCAAGGCATTCAACTCGCCGACCTTTGTGCTCGCTATGATGCGATCGCCATCAGTGATGAGGTGTTCGCACCGTACGCCCGGCAGCCAATGCCTGCCCTGGGCCGGTGTTTTGCGGGCAAGGCACCTCTGATTTGTCTCGATGGCCTCTCCAAAGGGTTGGGCCTGCCAGGGGCCAAGCTCTCGTGGATGATCGTCAGGGGTGCCGACCTTGCCTGCCGTCAGAGCATTATTGAGCGGCTGGAGTGGGTCGCTGACGCTTTTCTGTCGGTGTCCGCACTCATACAGAACGCTACGCCGAGGTTGATGGAGATCGCCCCAGTTGTTCAGCGTCGCATCAATAGCCGAGTGTTGGAGAATCAGGCGACCCTCAAGGAGGCGCTGGGGCGGGTTCCTTCCGTGGATCTTCTGCCGTCGATGGGGGGCTGGAGCGCGGTGTTGCGGTTGCCCCGTACCCGAAACGATGACGAATTGGTGTTATGGCTCGCCCGAGAAGCTCACGTCTTTGTCCACTCAGGGTACTTTTATGACTTCGCCGGTGAAGGTTATGTGGTGATATCGCTTCTGGGGGATCCAGCAGAGCTTGCCGCGTCCGCAGAGCGGTTGGTAGACCTCTTCCTGCGCGAATACGGCTGATCTTCGCTGCCCCCGCATGTGACCCTCGTCACAGTCGTGATCACCATGTCACCATGACAGAAACGCCCCCGAGATTTGCGGTCGCCTACCTGTCACTACATTTGGACAATCAACGGGTTAGGCGTTGGCTCGTGGCATGGCGCTTGCTGTTCCAAGTGTAACCCGGAGGTGGTCATGGCCAGCAACGTTGCTCTTTCTCATGAAACCGCAGGGTCCTGGGATGGGTGTTTGGTGGGCACGCTGGAGACCTGGGCGCTCAGTGACATCATCACCTGGCTGCACCAGACTCACCGCTGTGCGATGCTCCGCGTTGGTGTGGGGTTCGGTGCCGGAGTCATTTTCTTCAAGCACGGTCAGCTGTATCGCTGCGAGTGGGGCGCTTTGAGTGGGGAAACTGCTTTGATCTCGTTGTTAGGCCTTTCGGGCGGTGCTTTTTCTCTCATCCAGCGGGATCCTCCCCACGCGCTTACCAATGTTTTCCGCCCAACCGCGGAGCTGCTCCTGCAACTGGCTATTGCGCAGGATGAGCGGGTTCGCCACGGCTGAGCCAGCGGCAAACGATTCAGAGGCGTTCGAGAAGGAGACGGGCGACCTCGAGGTCGGGAGCGATCTCGAGCGCTTTGAGTAGGGCAGCGCGAGCGTCATCTCTGCGGCCGAGGTGGATGAGGGTTTTGGCCCAGTCGACGTGGACGGGGGCCGACACATTGCGTTGGGCCTGGGCATCGAGGGGAATGAGCTCAAGTCCTCGGCGGTATGAATCCTCCGCGCCAAGGTAATCCTTCCGTTTCACCAGGTCGTCGGCTTTGCGGATGAGCTCGAAGGCGCGCTCCAGTCGACTGTCCTTGGCAATGTCTGGATCGTACTCCCGAAGCAAACCATCCTTGCTCTCTGACTCATCCCTCGCGCTCGCTCGCGCTGCTGGCGTAAACAACGACTCAGCTTCGGGGCCACCGGTGTGCCCGACTATCGACAGGCCGAAGCCGATGCCAGAGGTGTCGAAGTTTGGGCCATGCTCGACGACGAGGTCTTGCGTCCAACGCCCCTCAACAAACGCCTGGGCACTGAGCCATTGCCAAACATCAACATGTACTCCCGCACGACCGCGAATTTCACCGATCAAGCTCCAGCCACTTTCTTGCGGGGCGTTATCTGGGCGCACATAGGTGACGTTGGCAACTGCGCCGCCCAGGTCGAGCCCGAGCATTGGCCTGACCCGAAACGAGAATGGGGTCAGGCGCAGGCCAACGCTCATCGGTACAGCGGACAATCCGTATGTGGAGGCCGGTTCGTTGTGGACAACGCTACCTTCAGGAAGGTTGCCTGAGGCGAAGCGATATCCGATGTGAAGGATGATGTCGGTGTGCAGGTGGGTCATGCCGACGCCGTAGACAAGGGCGATCTCGTGAAGAAATGGTTGTGCCTGCCCCAGCGCGATCCTTTCGACTGAGCTGTCGAGCTTGGGAACACCTGCGGGAGAGTGCCCGATGGCTTCGATGCTAAATACCAATCTGTCGATCTCCTTGGCATCAATGGAGGTCGACGCGAAAATGCAACTCAAACAAAACAGCGAAATGGGGCGCATAACCATGCTCTCGCATAGATCGTCGGACAGGCTCGGCACAAGTGCTGCGAGATCAAAGCAACGACGGGTGCGCCGTTCAAACATTCGGGCCCGACAATCGTGAGATGGCGACGATGTCGACTGTAACTGTTGCTCAAGCCTGATCCGTCGACTATGGTGCGCACGTGATCGAGCAAATTCTCCAGACTGTTGGTGGCCAATCTGCCAGAGGTAGGAAGCACGTGGGTGACGAACGCCGAGAAGATCCGCGCGCCTCGATCGATCTGTGGGTCGAGGAGTTGCACGAGCAGAGTACGTCCTTTAGGCATACCGGTGATATCTCGGTCGGTGGTGTTCATCTTGACCGTGGTTTTCCCAAACCTATTGGAACGCGGGTGAAGCTTCGGTTCAATCTCCCCGGGGAGATTGACACGATCGAGGTGGCAGCCGAAGTTGTGGGTGCCAAGGTCGGCGATGATGAGATGAAGACACGCCTGCGATTTATTGATCTCGACGAGCAGGACAAGACGCGCCTCGCAGCTTTCATTGACAAGGTTCGCCGAAATCAAGGCGTGAGCTGAGGCACTGCGTCTCGTGCTTGCAGACCTACCGGCGGTCCAATCGATCTACAACGAACGGTTGGCGGCACGTCGCGGTGCGCTGGCACGGTGGCGGAATCTTGACGAACGGATAGCCAATCTGCGTCTCGTGGTCTTTGTTCTTGGTGTGGTCGTTGGGATAGCCAGCTTCGCGCTTGATCTCATTGCGGGGCCTTGGCTCGTCGCCCCATTTGTTGGCTTCATTTCGCTGGTCGTGTGGCACGCCTATGTCATTCGTTCTGCGCGCACCGTTGAGATAGCCGTTGAGTACTATCTGCGGGCTCTCTCCCGCCTCGACGGAACATGGCCTGGTACTGGCAACCAACGATGTGACCTGGTTGACGACGAACATCCATACGCTGCCGACCTCGATCTCTTTGGGCATGGGTCTATGTTCGAGCTCCTGTGCAATGCCCGGACCCAAGCGGGCGAGAGATCTCTCGCTGCATGGCTCGCAGCTCCCGCCAGCAAGGAAGTGGTCTGTGGCCGTCAGGCCGCGGTGGACGAGTTGCGGGATCGTATCGATCTTCGGGAAGACCTTGCCATGCTCGGTCGTGATGTAGGTGAGTTTGTCCACCCAGATGCGCTGATCGCTTGGGGAGAAAGGCCGAGCCCGTTCTCCCCGGCTGTTGCACGCTGGGCGCGGATAGCCGCTTGGATGTTGGCATCGGCGGCAGTCGGGTCGGTTGTGGCGTGGGCCCTCACCCCGGTTGGTCCTTGGCCTTTGATTGTTGTCATCGTTCTCGAATGGGTGACAGGGAGATTGCTGCGCGATCGATTGGACGCGGTGCTCGCTGGCGTCCAGCAACCCGAGGAGGAGTTGGTGGTTCTCGCTCGAGTACTCGACCGCATGCAACAAGAGAGGCTACAGAGTCCTCGGCTTGCAGTCCTGCGACAGCAGTTGCTCACTGGGAACATTGTTGCATCAGTGAGTATTGCGGCGCTCGAGCGCCGCATTTCGTGGCTCAACGCACAACGAAACCAGTTCTTTGCGCCCTTTGCGTATCTGTTGATGTGGGGCGTGCACTTTGGCTTGGCGATCGAGGGTTGGCGTAGACAATACGGCACCCAGATTCGATTCTGGCTCGATGCCGTCGGTGAGCTGGAAGCGTTGTGTGACTTGTCCGGCTACGCCTTCGAGCATCCGGCGGACCCGTTCCCCGAGATTCGCGATTGTGGTCCCTATTTTGAGGGTGAAGAGATCGGACATCCATTGCTGGTTGAGACGGATTGCGTGCGCAATTCGGTGCGTCTCGATGGCGAGTGCCGAGCGATGATCGTCAGCGGTTCGAACATGTCGGGGAAAACAACTCTGCTCCGAACGGTGGGCATCAACGCCGTGTTGGCATTGGCTGGAGCGCCGGTGCGGGCAAAACGCTTGGTGCTCTCGGAGCTCAAGGTCGGTGCGACCATTCGCATCCACGACTCGATCCAGAAGGGTCGATCCCGCTTCTATAGCGAGATCAAAAGACTTCAGACGCTCATGGAGATCTCGCGCAAGGGCGACGGCAAGTTGCTTTTCCTGCTGGACGAAATCCTGCATGGTACCAATTCCCACGACCGGCGTGTCGGAGGAGAGGCCGTCCTGCGCAGTTTCATCGACGCTCGGGGCATAGGGCTGGTTACCACCCATGACCTCGCCCTCGCCGGCATCGCCGACTCGTTGTCACCGAGGGCCGTCAATGTCCATTTTGCCGACACCCTGGAGCAAGGGAAATTGCATTTTGACTATGTCATGCGGCCGGGGGTGGTTACCCGCAGCAATGCTCTAGAGCTCATGCGCTCAGTCGGGCTCGACGTTTAGTCCGATTGAGGTGTCGTTAGACCCTCCGGGGCATCGGCTCCCCAGGTACGATCACCAGGGATCGCTGAGGCCGCGAAATTTTGCATCGGAGATGATGACGCGGGTGAGCGCCACCACGTGACCCTTCTCCGCTGCGATGAGAGCGTCGAGTTCTGGGCTGCCGCCGATGGCATCTTTGATGGACTGATAATAGAAAAGCGTCGATTTTTCGAGATCGAGGGCCTGGGCCAAAGCGTCCCGCGGCGACTGGATGTCATCCGTTGCCTTCTGATCTTTGTCGAAAAACCTCGACAGCGCGGCCGCGCGAACCAAGTGATAGCTTTCGTCATCCTTGGCTTTGCCGCCGGCACCCTCAACCTGGCTGAGCAATGTCTTGAATTGAGCTTCGTGGTTGGCTTCGTCTTTGGCTAGCTTGGTGAAGATCTCCGCCACGGGTTTTTCCCCAGCGAACTTCTCCGCCATCTCAACGTAGTATTTGCCGCCTCGTTCTTCTGTGGCAACTGCGAGCTCGAGGGCACTTCTCAGGGATATCTCTTTGTCACTCATGTTCGCCTCCAATTCGGGTGGCGTTGTCTGCCACAACGAGAAAATAAGCAGACAGGCTGTTTTGGCAAGGTCGGTTGTTGGGTCCATCGGTCGTACTCGGGCGATCACTGACTCAATCGACCTGAGCGACGCTCTATGCCTGGGAGTGGCTGCCAATTACAAAATGGTAAAACGCCGACACCACCAGCGCATGATTGATGACGCCGGTTTGAATGAGGTCGGGAATACTGGTGAGGGGCACCAACCGCACAGCGATCTCTTCGTTGCCGTCGAGGTGTTGCGCGCCGCGCAGGGTGACGTCGCGGACAATGGCGGTGTGACAAAGATTGGTTTGGATGGCGGGGTTGGGTGCAACGGTGCCGATCACCTCGGCGTCGTCGCCGACATAACCGGTCTCCTCAAGTAGCTCGCGCAGCGCCGCGGCGAGGGGTACTTCTCCTTCGTCCACCATGCCCCCGGGCAGCTCGAGGGTGATCTCAGCGCGACCGTGGCGGAACTGTTCGATCATGACCACATCCTCGTCGCTCGTGAGAGGGATGACGTTCACCCAATCGCAGGTCTCGAGATAGACGAAACGACCGCCCTTGCCTGCTGTGGTCGGCGATTCACAATCACGACTGCGCACGCGGAAGACAGGCGTCTCGATGAGTACGTCGGCTTCCCTAACCCGCCAGGGTTGAACCAGTTTTAGATAGTCTGCCTTGTCGGTCACGTGTGCCTCTGTTGTGTGGTGTTATTGCGCGCCGAGTGCAAGCAGGACTTGATGGACACCGTCAACCACCCTCGCCATGCGATGATAGTCAAGCTGGTCTGGTGTGTCGTGCGGCATGTGGTAGTGGGGATAGCGAAATGGCGCGGTGTCCGTGGCCATCAGCGCTTCATAGCCATGCTGCGAGAAGGACCAATGGTCTGACCAGCCGACGCCAGTGAGCCCGGCGGGCAAGGCTGCGCCCTCGCTAGGCAACTTCGCATTTTCACGAAAGAGGCGGGTTACCTCCTTGATCCATTTTGAGGAGCCCGACTCACCGACGAAAGCAATGAAGTTGCCTTCGGAGGGGAATAAAGCGCCGAATGGCGAGGGGTAGTTCTGACTGCCCTTGGCGTCGGAGAAGAAACCGATGGTCTCGAGGGAGATCATGCCGTCGATGGCTTCGCCCCGTTCTTTGCAGCCGCGCGCGTAGACCCAACTGCCCATAAGCTCACTCTGAAAGAATGGCGGCTCCTCGTTAACGAATGCCAAGAGGCGAATGTGGCAACCGACGGGTGCAGTGGCAAGGCGGCGAGCCAACGCCAACACGCCGGCGACCCCGGAACCATTGTCGTTCGCTCCTGGAGTGTTTGGCACGGTGTCATAGTGGGCACCGACGACGATGGTTTTTGCGTTGGGATTTTTGCTCGGCAGCCGCGCCTCGATGTTCGAGACTGCGATGTTGGCGGCAGTATAGGTTTGTCGCGTCGGTTGCAGTCCTGCGCCCTCGAATTCACTTTCAATGAAGACGGCGGCTCGCTCAAGAAGGTCAGGGACACCCACGTGACGAGGGCCCATGTCGTTGGCGAGGACCACGATGGTTTTCTCGAGCTCCTTGGCCAACACCTGCAACTCGTCGGTGGGCCCGGGAACAGGCCCTGTGAAGCTCTTGCCGGGCATGCGGATCTTCATCGCATCGTCTTCATTGTTCATGGCTCTCCGACGGTTCTGATTTGCAGGTTGCATCGCGGACGATGAGCACCGGGCATGGTGATCGGCGCACGACCTTTTCGGTGACGCTGCCGAGCAGCAAATGGGAGAATCCGGTGCGGCCATTTGTACCCATGACGAGAAGGTCGCAGCGATTCTCCAAGGCGAACTCCAGGATCATTCGCGTTGGGTCTCCCACCTGCATGTGCCGGGTGAGCTTGGGCGAATCAGTGCGAGAGGCCAAAAAACGGCTCATTTCTCTTTCGGCCTGAGCGCGCGCGAAATCTTTGAACGACTGTCGGCTCTTGCCCGATACGTCGACCATAACTTCAGCGCCAACATAGGTGGGTTGGCGAATGACGTGGAGGATGTCGATGCTCGCATCCACTAGGGCGGCGAGGAACTGTGCGTGGTCCAGAGCCGCAGCGGAGCAGGGAGAGAAATCGATCGGCACGAGAATGCGAGAAATGGTGACCATGCACTACTGTTGCCGCAACTGGGTCGGACTGTCCAGAACTGTTATGCCAAGTGGCTCAGATGCAGCTGCGATCGCCGCCGCTTGGGTCGGTCAAGGTGACTGGTGAGAATCCCATGGCTAAGAGGGGAGCTGCCAGGTCGGTGGGTAGGGGTGCCGTCAGTTGCAGTGGTGTGCCATGTGTTGGGTGATGCAAGCAAAGCGACCAAGCGTGCAAGGCGAGGCGAGAAAGGCCGTAGCGCTCGGCAATGGCTCGATTGAGCGGACCTTTGCCATAGTTTGAGTCACCAATCACCGGATGGTTGAGGTGTTTGAGGTGGCGTCGGACTTGATGCCGTCGGCCGGTTTCGGGGTGCGCCATGACCAAGGAAAGAGTCCGGGGTTCGAGGTCGCGCGTCTCGATTGTGCGAAACGTCGTGCGGGCGGCGACCGGCGGCCCTTCATGGCGTCGCGGGATCGGGTGGTCAATCAGCCCCGCAGACGGTGGTTCGCCCCGGACCAGCGTGAGGTAGGTCTTGCGGGCTTCTCCGGAGGTCAGTTGCACTTGGAGCAGGCGCGCAGTCTCCGGGGATTGGGCAAAGACGATGACGCCGCTGGTGCCGCGGTCGAGCCGGTGGATGGGGTAGACAGTGCTGGTCCCGAGGTGGATGCGAACCTCGTCTACCAAGGTGGCACCGGTCACGCCGCGGGTTGGGTGCACGGCGAGACCCGAAGGTTTGGCGATGGCCAAGAGGGCCTCGTCGCAGTGTAGAATATGCAGCATCATCTAGGAATGTGCTTATCATAAGGTCATCGCAAATTTGCATTAGCCCGTGGGGTGACATCGTCGCTGCCAATGCCTGAACTTCCCGAAGTAGAAACCGTCCGGCGTGGCCTTGAGGCCCAACTGGTCGGCCGCCGTGTGGACGAGGTTGTGGTCCGAGACCGACGTTTGCGACTTCCTGTGCCTTCGGGGAAGCTCCGGCGATTGATCGCCGGTCAACGGGTGCTCGGGGCACGCAGACGCGGGAAGTACGTCCTCTTGGATTTTGATGGGGGCGCGGTGCTCATGGTTCATCTCGGGATGAGCGGTCGACTGACCTTTGCCAAAGCCGGAGTGCCCTATGCCAAGCACGACCACGTGGTGTTCGAACTCGACGGCGGCCGCGAGCTCCGATTCAATGATCCGCGTCGTTTCGGTCTCGTCGATGCTTTTGCCCGAAGTGATGAGCCCAAACACCCACGCCTGGCGAATCTCGGTGTGGAGCCACTGGCAGTCGAATTCAATGCAAACATGATGCACAAGCTTTCCCGAGGGAGCACGCGAGCGGTGAAAAGCTTCATCATGGACGCGTCGGTAGTGGTTGGGGTCGGCAATATATACGCCTGTGAAGCGCTGTTCGCAGCGCAGATCCCACCGAGCTTGTCGGTGGGTCGGCTGTCGAAAGTGCGGTGGCAACGATTGGTCGACGCTGTCCGGGGGACTTTGGTGGATGCGATTGCCCGGGGTGGTACGACCCTCAGGGATTTCGCCAACCCCGCCGGTGAGGCTGGATACTTTGCGACGGACCTCCGCGCCTACGGCCGCGAAGGGGAGGCCTGTGTACGGTGTGGCCGACGGATTCGGCGCATCGTCCAAGGCGGGCGCAGCACTTTCTATTGCGCCCATTGCCAGAGGTAGCAGACGAGTTTGGAAATGACGTCGGCCGCCTTGCCCAGCGTCGTTGGCTGGCATAGATCCGGCCGCGCGAGGTCGCCAAAACGGCCATGAAATGACTTCAACCGGTGCCTCTCAGGGGGCACCGCAATGAGAGGCACGACATGAAGGGCAATGCGATCATCGGGCAGTCAGGTGGACCGACAGTTGTCATCAACCAGTCCCTGGTCGGATGCATTGAAGGCCTGAAGAATACCGGTGTTGGAAAAATCCTCGGCGCGCACCACGCGGTCAGTGGCATCATCAAAGAGGACTTCATCGACCTCGGCGACATCCCCCAAGATCGACTCGACCGTATTGCCCTGACGCCATCGGCCGCCATTGGCAGCTCGCGTGACAAGCCTGACGAGGCCTATTGCAAGAGGATCTTCACGGTGTTTGAGAAACACGACGTTCACTATTTCTTCTACATTGGTGGCAACGATAGCTCTGACACCTGCCGCATCGTCAACGAAGTGGCAAAGAAGTCGGGTTACGATCTGCAGTCATTTCATATTCCCAAGACCATCGACAACGACCTGATGGAGAACGACCACACTCCGGGCTACCCCTCTGCTGCTCGTTTCGTTGCCAATGCGTTCACCGGCGACAACCTCGACAACAAGTCGATTCCGGGCATCAAGATCAATATCGTCATGGGTCGACACGCGGGATTTCTTACCGCGGCGAGCGTTATGGCTCGGCAGAAGGCCGGGGATGGTCCCCATCTCATTTATGTTCCCGAGCGCGCTTTTGACATCGACAAGTTTGTTGGGGACGTCGACCGTGTCTACAAGAAGGAAGGTCGTTGTCTCATCGCCATTTCCGAGGGGATCCACGACGCCAACGGTACATCGATCGCGGCGCGTCTCGCCAAAAACGTCGAGAAGGACGCACATGGCAACGTCCAGCTCTCCGGCACCGGAGCTCTCGGCGACTTCCTGTCGGCGGAGCTCAAAGACAAGCTCGGTGGCAAGTTGCGCGTTCGTGCCGACACCTTTGGCTACTTGCAACGGTGCTACCCTGGCAGTGCGAGCCCAGTTGACCAAAAAGAAGCGCGTGAGGTCGGCCGTTTTGCCGCAAAGCGCGCTGTTGATGGCATCAGCGAGGGTTCGATCGCCATCAAGCGCAAGCGTGACGACCCCTATGAGTCCGAGTACGCATTGATCAAGCTAACTGCCGTTGCCGCCAAGACCCGTGTTCTCTCCGATGACTTCATCGGTGGAGACAACGACATTACCGACAAGTTTCGTACCTACCTGGCACCGCTCATTGGTGAGTTACCGGTGGTCGAGCAATTCTGATCGGACGGTTGGGTTACGAGGTGATCTCACGCCGTTCGCACATCCTGCGCATCTTCATCAAGCCCTGCGCCTGGATTTGGCGCACTCGTTCCCGGGAAAGATTGTAGAGCTTACCGATTTCATCGAGGGTCTGATCGGAGTCGTCGCCCAGGCCAAAGCGCCTGCGGATGATGTCCTTCTCGATTGGGTTGAGCAACGACAGCAGCTCTCGCACGTGGTGATGGGTGCTCTCGCGAATAACCGTCTCATCAACTTGGGGCGCGTCTTTGTCGCGCACCAGGTCGAGAAACTTACGTTGGTTGTCGTCGCCAAAAGGCTCATCCAGTGATACGGGATCCTGTTGAACACCGTTGAGGATCGCTTCGACCTTGATCAGCGGCACCTTGATGGAATCTGCGATTTCCGCAGTCGCAGGGGTGCGTCCCAAACGTTGAGTTAGCCGGGCGGCGGCACGAGCGACCTGTCTGCGTGCATCGATGACGTGGACAGGCAGACGCACCTGGCTCCCCTTGTTGATGATGGCACGTTCGATGGATTGGCGAATCCACCAGTGTGCGTAGGTGGAAAAGCGAAAACCGCGGCGATGGTCGAAGCGGTGCACGGCTTTCATCAAGCCGACGTTACCCTCCTGAATGAGGTCGATAAACGAAATGCGACCATGATGGTAGTTTCGTGCGACGCTGACGACGAGACGCAAGTTGGCTCGGACGAAGTCGTTCCGTGCCCTTCGCGCCCGACCGTGCGCTCGTTCCAGCTCGGTGAGGTCGGCGTGAGAAATGCGAAAAGCTTGGTGAGCATCGAGAACCTGGCGGCCCCACACTTCTCGCCGGACTCTTTTGATCACCTGGTCAAGGAGCTCCTTGTCGAAGTCAGCGCTGCGGAGTTTTGAGGCGATCTTGTCAATCAATTGATCTCGAGACGGTCGAGACGGCAACCTGCGCTTGCGGGTGTGAGCGGAGGCCTTGCGGTAGCTGTCCAGCAACTTCTGCACGTCGGCTTTGATCTGGGGCTCGATTTCGGTGGCTTCGCATTGCAGGTGCCGGACAGCCTTGGGAATGGCCAACAAGAGCCGCAGGGTCTCGAGCTCCAGTGTTTCGAGATCGCGTGCGTTTTGCGCCTCCTCCTCTGGAGTAAACAACGGGATGTGGCTGAGCTGCTCCATGTAGCTCGCCAACAAATCCTTGCCCGCAGCGGGCACCTGGCGCCCACTTTTGCCTTCGAGTTGCTCTTGTTCCGCAACAATTTGTTCTTTGGTGGGCTCGACGTCCTGGTCGACCGGCGCGGGCGACGGGGCTGTGACGTCTGCCGCTGTGAGTACCGGCGTAGGTTTTGTCTTGGTCACGACACAGCGCACTTGCATGCCACTACCATTGCGTCGTCGTAGATCGCGTGTCTTTCGCCTCTTGCGCAAACTGGGGTTTTCTCGAGACATGCCGCATCAACGATTGGCAACCAGTTCAAAACGGGGAATCCGTCTCCCTTGGCCACCTTCGTGACCATCCCCCCTTTTGTTCCGGTGTCTCTCGTTGCCTCCAAAAGGTTGCGGGTCCGCCTCTTCTGCTTGCTCTAACAGCATGCTGATTGGAAACAAAAAGATCAACACAATTGATTGACGCAAATGGTCAACCTGTGTGGGTGTGATTCCCACTCAGATTCTTCTCAGGGGCGGTTGTGAACCAGAACCTTCACTCCCGAAGGAAACCCGACCTCCACTTTGTCATCTCCGAGTATGCGAATGACAACACCGAGTCCGAACTTGGGATGGTCGATGACGTGCTTTTCGGTGAAGCAGGTTGTGATCTTGTAGGGGGTGGCGCGGGAGATGTCGCGCCCACCGATGAGACGATCGTATTCGCTGTGGGTGAGATTGGACTTTGTCTTTCTCGTGGGAGAGGGTTTGGTCTTTGCCGTCGTCGTTGTGTTGTTGGTGGCCTGTTGACCACGGTGGGAATGGGTCTTCCTACAGGTGTTGCACTGAACCTTGGCGATGCGCGAGCCGTCCATGGCGACGATGACGTGGGCGAGCTCGAGCTTGCAGCTTCCACAATAGGAATCAACTTCGCGTCCAGGAGCGGGGGAACTTGCGGCCGGTTTGATGAAATCCATGCGCGCCTTCAACCACAAGATCCGGTTGAGGCGCAATCCTAAGGGGCACCAAAGACGCATTATTCAGAGGACCATTTGGCCACCGTCGGGGGTGTCGGATATGGGGCCGCGGAAATTTCGTCGCCAGTTGTTTGCTGGCGGCGTTGTGGCACCGTAAACAGTGGTCATGAGCGTTGTCGGGTTTTTCGCGTTGATGCTGGTCGGATCGTCTGAGGTGCCGCTCGATCACGAGATCCAAGCAGTGCGCCAAGACCAATCTGGCGTCACCCTCTACCGGGCGGCTGAGGCGCGAGCCGGGGGCGTGTTGCTTGTGGAGGTCGACGCTTCCGGTTGGTGTGACGCGCCGGCGATCACCTGGATGCGCCGCTGGCGTCCAACTCGACGAGCAGGTGACAATTGGCGAATTTTGTTGCCTGTACCCCTTGGGGCTGCGGGTGGCTCCAACCTACTGCGCGTCCATTGTGGTCGCGAAGAGATCGGTTTCTCTGTACCTGTGTGGCACGACGCCTTCTCCGAGACCCAGTTGCATGTCGCTCCCAAATACACACGCAAACCACCGCCGAGAGTAGCCGCCGAATCGCGGCGAATCCAAGAAGCGTGGCGTCAGTCAAATGCCGGCTGGTTCTGGGACGAACCGTTTTCCGCGCCTGTGGCGACGCGCATCACTAGCGCCTTCGGCACCCAGCGGGTGTTCAACGGCAAGCTCGAAAGCCGGCATCTCGGAGTCGATCTCGATGGTGAAGTGGGCACACCGGTAGTGGCTGCAAACGCAGGCCGGGTAACCCTGACTGCCAACAACTTCTTCTACACAGGTAACGCCGTGTTCATTGATCACGGTGATCAATTGTTCAGTGTCTATTTCCATTTGTCGCAGGCCAACGTGCGGGAAGGTCAGATGGTGAATCGCGGTCAACGTATCGGGACGATGGGGCGAACCGGACGGGTGACAGGGCCGCATTTGCATTTCGGCGTCAAGCTTGATGGCATTGACGTCGACCCCTTCGAGCTCATTGGACTCGAGCTTGAGCCGTCGTTGTCGCGACGGATCACAAACCGCTGACAATATGCCATGCGCCGTCCTCTAGGGCAAAGATGACACGATTGAACTCGCGGTGTGTGTCCCACAACGTTCCCGTGGGAAGATTGAGTCGGGCCCTTGAGTTATAGCGGATGTCTGCTTGTGCCGTCTCATCGTCGACGGTGATATCGTGAACCTGGAAACTCACAAAGATCTCCTCCGCCACATCGAGGCTCTTCGGCAATATTTCAGTCTTGAGCTGTTCGAAACCGTAGTCGTCGCGAGGATCGGGCGTGCCGTTGTCTTCAAAGTACGCGGTTGAGACCAAAGACAAGATGCGATCGGTGCTTTTGGCTCGCATCGCCTCTTGCAACTCCACGAGGACGGCCATCACCGCCAAATTGTCATCGGTAGCGGGAACCTGAGTACCTTGGATCATCTTGTGGGCGCAGCCAGTTCCGAGGGCAACAACCGTCATCGCGATTGCAAGGGACCTAAACATGATGCCTTCTCCGTCTCTATTTGTCTTTTGTCGCGCACCAATCATGGAATGCATCGACCTGTAACACAAATTCCGGTCGATGTGCTATTGTCAAAGATTTGTGTTTGACGCGGCCAATAGAGCCTCTTTTGTCGTGTCCGAGTCTGCCACAACTGAAGTTGACCCATCCCGACATGACTGGTACCTCATGTGCATGCGAAATCACCATACCATCCCTTCGCTGTTGTTCGTTCTCATGTTTCTCGGCTGCGCCGGCACGCAGCAAAATGCACCTGCAGAGCGGGGTGCGTCTGGTTTGACCATCGATTCAGAGGCACTGTCCATTGTCGTGAACGGTCTCTCGGTTGAGCGACCCGACGGGTGGAGGTTTTTGGCACCTGATCACAGTGTTTTTCCGGACACCCTGGTGATCTTGCAGGGGGCCACGGGCTCGCACAGCATGGCGGCTGTGGTCGAAATCGGCCAACGCAAGATCCCCGTGGCCGATCAGCGGCGACCGCCCTCGCACATTTTCACCGCCATGGCTTTGGAGATGGTCCAGACCTTTGCAGCCTTTGACACCACGGGTAACCCCGAAGAAGTCACGGTGGCTGGCAAACCGGGGTCAATGTTTCGCATGACCCTCACCGAGCAACTACCCGATGGCGGCACGGCGGATCGCTTGACCCGCATTTATGGAATCGTCGACGAGGCCGATATCTGGTTGGTGCGTTGCCTTGGTCCCACGGACAAATCTGCCGAAGCGGACTTTGACAAGATAGTCGCGTCATTGAAGATCGGCGACTGAGCGGCTGGTTTTGGGTCAGTCGAGGTCATGTACCGTTTCGGCGCTGAGCGCGAGTCGATGTCGCAGCCCTTCGTTGAATTGATCCGTGAGCCTCTCGGCCTCGAGGGGCTCGAGCACGTGTCTTGGACCTGCTAAGGGAAACAGGGCGGCGATGATGCCGCAGGCCACACCGACCGTCAGCAGAGAAATTCCAACAGCCTCGAGGTCGCGATCATCTTCGCGGGCCAGGATGATGCCGGAGGTGATGCCGGCCAATGCGCCAGCACCAAATCCACCCATCCAACCAACCTGCGGCCAATACCTCGCATCCTCGATTTGAGTGACGAGCGCCTCATTGCCAAGAAGTTTTGCGAGCTCAGTCTCGTCGATGACCTCAGCGGTGCCCCGCATGATCGCCCAGTCTGAGGGCGCATTTGAAATGGGCACGGCACCAGCGTAACCGAGCTGCCAGCGTGATGGGTTGTTGAGACCGGTGCCGAGTACCTGGGCGCTGGCGAGGTCGACGAATGGCGGCGATATGATATTGCGAACGATGGGTACCACGCGCAGACGTTCGCGGCGGTAGATTAGAAGCTTTTTGTGGGTCTCTTCAAAAGAGTCGTCTTCTGGGTCGCGGGCTGTGCTGTCGGCAGCGGCGGGCCAGTCCACGTGGCCAATCCACATGCGGTCGCCCAGAGAGCTCGTCGCTGCCGCCAACATGGTGTTGTTGTCGATGCGGCTGAGCTTCAACGCGGCCACGGCCTCGGCGTTATCAACGATGCGAAACAGGCCGGTGCGTGTCAGCGCCCCGATGGCCGCCTCTTTCTCTGTCGTCGTCACCGACTCATCGGTGTCGACGGCGAGCTTTTCCACGGTCGCGCCCATGGCCTCGGCGACTTTCACCGCCAATCTTGTGGCCGGGGATTGTGGTTGGGTGACAAGACAAACGGACAGCAAAATGGGTGTCAGCATGGGGGGAGTATAGCAGGCTGTGGACGAGGGCCAATCAGTCCCGAGAATTCAGCGTGCTCTGAGGATCAACGGCTCTGAGGGCTTGGGCGGCGGCGGTTGTTGTTGTAGGGACAAGATGTGCGAATTCCAACAGCCATCTGGAGAATCACCAAAGAGCTCGCCCGTCACCTCTTGCGTCGCCCAATCGCCGGGGTCGTGGCGGCCGCGCGAACAGACGACGGGCGATGGTTGTTGGTGCGTCGTGCAGACACGGGGAGATGGGCGTTTGTGGGCGGAACCCTCGAGTGGGGTGAGACCCTGTCGAGTTGCATTGCCAGAGAGCTCGTCGAGGAAACCGGTGCACGCTTGTTGGAGGTCGGTCCCCTGGTGGGAGTCTATTCCGACCCGGCCCGGGATCCGCGCTTCCACGCGGTGACCGTGGTGGTTCACGCCACGGTGTCGCAGCCAGACCCGAGCGGCATCAATCCGTTGGAGATTGCCGAAGTGCGCTTGTTCACCGATGACGAGCTCCCGTCCGAGCTGTCTCACGGGATGGATGACATGATTTCCGACGCTCGGTCAGGTCGACAGCGATTCGAGTGACCTCCAGCCGCGGTTCCGGCAATACAGTACCATCGAGTGAAAGGCTATTGCAGTCGCGGATAGTCGACACCTTCATTGATGGACCAGACACCGAAATCCCAGCCACTGAAGGTTGCCTGTTGCCTCATGAGAGCGGTGGAATGACCGTCCACTTGACCTGCAACAGACCCGGTCACGCCACTATAGGCATCGGTTACGCCGGAGGATTCTGTGTCCCAGTGATTGGCGCTGTGGGTGCAGTTGCTCCCTCGCCCACCAAATCCACCCACCATGCTGCCCCCTGTGCCCATGGAAACACGGCCGACAGCGTAGCTCGAGGTGACCTCGCCCCAGCAGTCTCCATAGAACCCCCCCGCAACGGACGACCCATCGCCCATGGTCACCGTTCCCGTGGCGTAGCAGTCTGCAACGTATTCGGGGTTGCTCTCCACCAATCCGACGAAACCACCGCAGGCGTCGGAACTGTCGCCACAAATGACCGATCCCTCCGCGGCTACCCTTTCGACTCTGGCTTCGTTGATGTAACCAATGGCTCCACCAAGGCCGTAACTGTTTATGCCCCCGATGGTGGCACCCGAGGCATAGCTGTCTGTGACGGTTGCGGGGGCAAATGCCAAGTAACCAATGAGGCCGCCGACCTCGAAGGCCCAGTCACCGGCAGTGACAGAACCTCTGGCAATTCCCTGCTCCAGGGTTGCTTGAAAGAACATGGCGTACAGTCCCCCCGCCGTATCTGAGCAGCCAGAGACGTCCATGGTGGAGTCGACCCGCGACACCGAACCAAACCAATGTTGTGCGCCGAAACCTCCGGCGTAGGAGCAGGAATTTGCAAGAATCTTGATGCTGCCTCCGCTCGAAGAGTCTCTGACAGCCACACCGTTGTTCTTACCAATGAGGCCGCCGATGATGGTGCCGCGATTGGCCCGGATGGTGATATTGCCAAAAAAGCTCGAATCTTCGATGAGCCCGACGTCCGCAGGGAATCCGTTGGCGGATCCAACCAGGCCTCCCACGTCCCAGATGGTACCGGCACTGCAAAGATCGAGGAAACCGGTGACGTGGCAATTGTCAATGATAACGGCCTCCGCAGCGCCAACCAAACCGCCTATTTCGTCGACAGCCTCATCTCCCCATAATTGCAGATTCTCGACGAAGATATTGCGAAGCACGCCACCGTCACTTAGGTAACGCACCATGCCAGCCTGATCCACCGAGGCGTCAATCTGCAGGTTCCAAATGAGATGACTGCGACCGTCAATGGTGCCGTGAAATTGATTGGAGTCCGGGTCACCAATCATTGAGTAGGACACACCTTCCATCTGCAGATCAGCCCCCAACACATAGTGTGTGGCACAACCCGCACTGCCTCCATTGCTGCAACCACTCGCGCCAATGTCGGCGAATTGCTCCGGCGTGCAGATCACGTAGGGAGCTTCAGAGGTGCCCAAGCCTATCTCATCATAATCCGAAAGCGCAGGGCCCAGAAGTTGGCATTGGCCCGAGCCATCGCAGGCACCCGGAGTTTCACACACGGTTTCCGGGGTTTCGTCACAGGGACTGTTTGCGGGTTTGGGCAAACAGGTCGAAGTGCCAGCATCGCAGAATTGGCAGGCGGGACACTCGGCGTCGCTAAGGCACTCAACACAACGACCATTGACGTCATCACAGGCCTGGCCCGGACAGGGACTCACACCGGGTAGACAGCGGCCATAGCCATCGCAGAGCTCCTGTCCATTGCAGAAGGAGGTGTCCCCGCAGGGTGTGTCCTGTCCAACGTAGTTGGCAACACAAATTCCGCTTTCACACCGATCCGCGCCGTCACACGCAGTCACACCAAGCTCACCGCAGGGATCGCCGTCCGGGACATTCTCATACTCGCAATAGCCGACACCATTGCAGCTGCCTAGAAGACATGGGTTTGGGACATCGCAGTCCTGTGCACCGACACAATAGCCCGGGGGGACAAAGCAGGTCGTGGCGCTTTCGTTGACATAGCCCGTATCGCACAGGCACAGGGGTTCCCCCCCATCTATGATGCATCGACCATGGTCGCTGCAGTCAACGCCAAAGCAGCCCGCGGCACGAGAAACGCATTGCGTGTCATCGACGACGAGATAACCGTTGTCACAAAGACATGTTGCCTGGCCATCCCGTTCCACACATTGGCCGTGTTCGGAGCAGTCGACACCCAAGCAGAAGTCAAACTGCAAGTCATAACCCAATCGCGAGCACCCGAGGAGCATCAGGACACAGCACAACCCAATTTTGTCTGTCGTCCGTTTGTTCACATCGTCCCCCCATCTTTCGATAGCCATGTTGCAATCTCGCCGCAGCGTCTGCCATGAAGATCGGAGCGATTTGCGGCAGATCCTCGTTGCGCATGCGTCACCACGCAATCTCGTTCGGGCAGGGCAAGATCGGGTAGTCGGGGTCAGCGGTTTGCATCTGCCACGGATCCAACAGCGGCGGCACGGTTCCGTCCGCATTCACCAGAACACAAATGACCGGAATGGGTGGTGGTCCGCTGCCAGTCTCACGGTCGCAGCCATCTACCAAGAAACCACCGTACGGGTCACAGGTCGCGAACGTCGCATCGCTTTGACACGACAACACGCAATCGGGAGGAGCGCACGTGCGCCCCGTGGCGGTGAACGATGAGTGCCAGATCACATACACGCCGCCATCGAGCTCAAATTGGATCCTGTCGACAAGATGATTGCCACCCAGGTCATAGGTAGCGGGCATCGGCACCACGCCATCGTCGTGCGTGCACCATGCGCCGACCACCTCCATGATGACCTGGCCACCGTGCTCGAAGTCAATGTACGAACCCGACGCCTGGATGTAGATGTCGGTCTGCAACTCGCCATCGTCAATGCGGCACACGTGATCCCAGTCCAAGACAACTTCAGTCCCGACGCCCCCGACGATTGGCACGGAGCGAGCTTCTGGCACTCGTATAGGGAAATCCGACATCGGACCGGTGTCACCGACTTTGCCATCGCCCCAGAATGAATCACCGCCGGGTGGGTCGTCAGCGTTGGAGCGAACGTCGTTGCTTATGACACAGCCGACGATCATAGGTATCGCCGCGATGAAGAAGAAACGGCGGCAAAATGACCCGAACCCAACCTCCAAATCTCCAGTCTTCAGAAGCTCAACAAGCGTTGCCCGATTCATCGCTGAAGTATAGACGTTTGCTGTTTGTAATCCTATGACAAGACCTGCCCAGGGGCGCTCTCGGGAAACGGACGCTCCATGCCTGCGCGCAGCGACCCGCCGGAGGTTGTCGGCCACGTGGGCGTTGAGTTTGGGCTATCAAGAAACTACCAGTTTCATGGCTCGTGGAGCCGCCATAAAGGCGGCATGGGGAACTAATCCGTCACTACGCTCCCCCGGAATTCGATGCGCCTGGGCGAATCCTCGCCTCGGACATGCCGGTTTTCTGGGCAACGCTTGGTGGCCACCGAACACTGCTCGCTCGATTCCGCCTCCGTTGTCTTCTGCTCCAAAAATAGCATCACGTTGGCGGCTTCCGCTTCGCAGTGTTCGGGGCCACCGGCGCGCTGCCATCGGAAGTGGGTTTGCTGTTGCTTGATTGGGAGGCGGTTGTGTCGCCAGCCGAATGCCCCACTTGGTTTCCAAACGGATTGCCTGACCAAAAAATATGCCTCCAGACTCAGGGAAGCGAGCGCCTGTGGCACCAGCAGGGGGCGCGG